>QMCE01000159.1_pt1 | contig 36409 bp, 31 predicted proteins | sample 1821851 | NCBI WGS metagenome assembly QMCE01 (sample SAMN09453174, study PRJNA476694) | Termite gut metagenome, whole genome shotgun sequencing project. | isolation source: worker | host: Odontotermes sp. | place: South Africa:Pretoria | collected 2016-01-28 | reverse complement strand
TACATATGCCGACCAGACTATCACGCTCTCGACATGCGAATACAGCAAGGATAACGGACGGCTTGTTGTCATGGCAAAAGAAATTCGATAGAAAAGCGGAAGTACTTCCGCTTTTTATATACCACTTACGACTTATTCATTTCCTCCTCCGATTGGGAAGCACCACCTCTCGCTTCCCAATATATAGGCGTAGTTTAAGTAAAACAGCTGATAAGCAGATGGCAGTTCAAATCTGTCAGCCTATTCAATTCATAAAACCGGAAGTACTTCCGGTTTTATTTTTTTGTCCGAGAAAACATCATATTCCATTCAGCAAAAAGCCGGAAGCGATTCCGGTTTTTAATATTTTTAGAGAGGAAGACTATCTATGTGTATCAAAATTGCAGTAACGAACGAAAAAGGCGGTTGTGCAAAAACAACCACGGCGGTCAACTTGGCGGCGAACCTCGGCGTCAAGGGCTTCAAAACTTTGCTCGTTGATATGGACTATCAAGCCTATGCCACACACTACCTCGGCAGATATGGTGAGGGCGGTCTCAACATCTTTGATGTAATCAAAGGAAGAGCTGCCTCAGAAGTCATTCAGACAACGGACTGCGAGAGGCTCGACCTCATGCCGGCGAATCACAACTTTGAGAGCGGTGAAGAGTATCTCACAATCATCAAGCACCAGGGCGGGGATTTCCTGCCTGCAATCAAAACACCGTTTGAAAGCATAGCGTATAAGTATGACTTCATCATATTCGACTGCCCGCCGAATGGTGTACACATCAAGGCTGCTGTCATGCACTATGTCAATCACATCATCGCAACCACCATCCCCGACGATTACGCCGTCCAATCCCTGCGGTGTCTGTCCGAGAATCTCCTTGAAATAAAGGAGCATATCAACCCGAACATCAATATGCTCGGTATTCTGATTGTCATGTTTGAGCGGAACAGGAATAAAATCGCATACACGGAAGCAATCAAGAACGCCGGAATCTTCCCTTGCTTTGACACGGCTATCCGTAAGAACACGACGCTCTCCGAGGCTATCAACGCCGGAGAGCCAATCAATTATTATAGCAAGAGAAGCAACGGCGCAAAAGATTATGACGCTTTCGCCGATGAAGTTTTGGCGATGTTAAAGGGGGTAAAGTGATATGGCAACAAAAACATTTTCCGTTGAAAACATAGGGCTCGGCTCAGTCAAGAAAATCAGCGCACAGCTTGAAAGCCAGGCATATGACGCCGAAATCGATGTCGGCTTAATCGACCTCGCCGAAAAGAATGATTACAATTCGCAAGACAGCGAAAAGGAAATCAAGCTGCTTGCGGAAACGATAGACTATTGCGGGCTGCTCCACAATTTGGTTTTAGTGGCAAAGGACGATGGACGGTTTGAGATGGTATCGGGCGAAAAGAGATATTTGGCGATTACCCGACATCTTCACTGGCCGACAATTCGTTCACGCATATACCCCGCAAACACTCCTAAGGGCAAAATCCGGGTTTCACTGGATATAGCGAACCTCACACAGCGTGATTACTCGCCGGCGCAAATGCTCGAACTTTATGAAAGCTTCAGAGAGAATATTGAGCAAATGAAAGCAGCCGGAGAGTATTCGGGCGGCATTCAAGAAGGTATCGCCGAAATGCTGGGTGTGTCCACACGTCAAGTGAGAACATATCAAACAATCGTCGAACACGCTACTGCTGAGGAACGTGAAGCAATCAAAGAGAAAACCGCCAGTATGACAGAGGTATATGAGCGAGTCAACGATAGAAAACATGGAGTTGAGCCAAAGAAAGAAAGCTTTGAGGAAATTAAGGTTGATGAAAAATACATCAAGGCAGCTTTGAAGCTGAAAATGCACACAGTCGAAACACTCCTCTTCTACATGCTCAAATTACCTACGGGCAAAGAGGCTGTCACCTGGCTTAAAAGTGTATATAAATGGTCGGGTGGAACAGTTGTCCTTGAAGACTATTATGGACACATCAATTTCCACGACAAGGTTGAACTTGACTATGCTCATCGGGAAAAGATTTACTATTCCTATGCTGAGATTGATGTAATCTTGCGTGACATGATTCGCAAGTATGAGTTTGCAAGTGAAAATGAAGTCTTGGAAATACTAAAACACAAATTGAAATGAGGGCTGGCGCTTGAAAATCACAAAGATACAGATACGGCTCACAGAGCATAAGAGGCTGAAAGGAGTAGCTTCCATCGAAATTGATGGAAGCTACTTACTTAACGATATAAAGATAATTCAGACGGTGAGGCGGCTCTGCCTTGAATTTCCGAAATCAGCAAGAGGTGACGACCTTTTCGCCCCGATGAACGCCGAGGCGAGAGCAGCTGTTGAAAAAAGTGTGCTGGACAAGTATTCGCTCATGCGGAGTTTGTCCAAGAGTAAAGGAGGATAAAATGAATAGAATCAAGAACGTGACGATAGAAGATATACACGCTGCCATCACAGCACTGTTTGAGCAAGACGGTGATTGGCTCATGACTGCCATGAGGAAAATAAGAGCTATCTGTATAAACAGAACAGAAGATGACAGTTGCAGTGACTGCCCATGTCGGCAGCTTTGCAACACAGAGCCATATGACTACATTTTGGAGGTAAAATAAAATGTTTGGAGACTATATTGATTATATTAGTTTGATACCGTTGAAGTCACATCGAATAATAATGAAAACCATGTCTATCATTCTTGTAGCTGGAGTAATTGCTGCATTCATACTTTTGATTTCCTGTATTCCCGAATTCCTTGAGCCACATACTATATCAGAATCCACTTCAGATATAATCGTAGTGAACAGGTATGTTGGTAGTCAATTTCTGTGGTTTGGAGAAGAGTACAATATCGTAATTGAACCCAACGGAAAAAACAGCGATGGAGAAGTATTGACCGTCAAAAACACAATAAGAGTTTCGGAAGAAGAGTATAACTCAACCAAGATTGGCGATGTATGGCGTGAAATGGAGACAAAAAATGAAAATTAAGCTTAAAGAAATCAATATCAAGAAAAATGCAATTAAAGCCGTAATCATGCTTGGCTTGGCAATTATCAGTCTCGCCGTCATACTTTGGCTGAGAATACACACAGTATCGTTCATAGCTTTTTTGGTGTTTGCCTACAGTGCATGTGAATGTTTTGTGCAGTTGATTGACTTGATTGCAGGGGTCATACAGAAAAACGTGAGAAAAGGAGATAAAAAGGAATGCGAAGAAAAAAATTCATGGTAATAGGAGCTGCCGCCTTGATTGTAATTGTCTTGGCGGCGGTTCTCATCGAGGCCTTCATAATGGGGCGTTCTGCCCCGTTGGGTTCAGTTCCGTCGACGCAGAGTACGGTCGGCTCTGAGGTATCAACTACATCGCAAATAGTCATTGTTTTAGAAAAGGAAACGCCTCAGCCGTCGCCGCAGAGCAATGTGGGCGAAGTGGAGAGTGCGTCAAGCAATATGGAAGTATCTCCTGAGCTGTCAAGCACACCGACACCGGGAGTAAAGACGAGCAATGCACCGGTAGTGACGCCAAAGCCCACCGAGAAGCCGACTGTGACGAATCCACCTGACAGACCCGGCGACCCGGTTGTAACTCCACCTCCGCCGACATCAAGGCCGATTATTAACGAGGAAACGCCGAAGCCCACACAGAAGCCGCCGGAAGTCACGGAGATTTCGCTTGATACCTACTCCGTGGAAATCCTCACCGGGGATTCCTGGCGGATAAATATCAGGGCTGCGCCGGAATCGGTTTACTCCGCTGGCGCAACCTGGAACACATCAAACAGCAGTGTCATTGATTTAGTCGGGGCGGATTTATCGGGTGTGACAATCAAGGGAAAAAGCCCCGGCACTGCTAAAGTAACAATCTATTCGAAAAACGGACTGTTTTCTGCAACATGTAACGTGTCTGTTCAATAAGTCAAAAACCGGAAGTGCTTCCGGTTTTATTTTTTTATTCAGGAAAGGATTTTAATAATGAAAAACTGGAAAAGAACATTGAAAGTAGGAAAAAAAGACAGGAAGAGAGTTCCGGTCATCGTGCAAATAACGGCGATGATGGTCATGCTCTCATCCCTGCTCGTACCGGCACAGGCGTCAACCATTGGAGGTGCAGTACAAAATGTTTGGGACACATATATCATGCCCGACTTCAAGACGGTTGCCGGGGTTGTCTTAGCAGCAGCCGCAGCGATTTGTTTGATTGTCTTGGTAATCACTGCGGCTACGGCGGGCATTAGCTACAGGCAGAACCGTGGCGATGAGATACCATGGAAAAGGATGATTCTGCTCGGAGCAGGAGTTGTTGTGGCGACAACGGCGTCTCTTTGGATGTGGGGCATCATAGGTGCATAGGGGGTTGATTTAATTGTTTGCTTCAGAATCGATTGAAGAAGTCATTGCGTATTTTTTCTATCAAGGCGTCAACCTAATCACGGGCTTCACCGAAGACATGAACGCACACGCCGTCACGCTATTCGACCAGCCCTTTGTTTCGGGAATCGTTCAGTTTTTTCAGCTCCTGGCAATGGGGTTGGCACTTTTCGGCACGATGATGGCGGTGTTTGAATTTATCATCGCATATCAAGAGGGGCGTTCCGGCTCTTTCTCTCCTGTAGGAATCAATCTCATTAAGACATGGTTTGCGGCGTTTCTATTCTCGACCGTACCTATAATGCTCTATAAGCTCTCGATTGATATTTACGGTGCAATCAGCGGAGTATTGACAAGCTCGGTGGCGGGAACTGCCCCTTCGTGGGAAACATACATAGAAGCATACTTCGGGCAGATGCTCAATATATTTGCTATGGGTAATCCTATTTTCAGGCTTGGCAGTCAGCTGACCGGAGTATGGGATTTCCTTGCCGGGTTAACCGGCACGACTGAACAGCCGTTCGTCATGGACTGGATGCTCGTTGTTCAGCTCCTCATAATGATTTATGTATTCATCAAGGTTTTCCTCGGAAATCTCAAACGAGGGGCTTTGATACTCATCATGGTATGCACCGGTTCACTGCACATGGCCGCACTGCCGAGGGGGTTTTCAGACGGGTGGACAGCCTGGTGTAAACAAGTGGTGGCTTTGTGTTTTACGGTTTTCATGCAGAACTGTATGTTTACTGTAGGAATCCTGTTGTCAGAGAATCCGGATTCGCTATATTTGGCACTCGGCTTACTGCTTGGTGCTGCCGAAGTGCCGAGGATAGCGCAGATGTTCGGGCTCGATACGTCTTCAAAAGGAAATATCGGCACGGCAATGCACACGGCGTCATCAGCAATGATGATGCTGAGAATGGTTAGATAGGAGATTCAACATGACTTTTCATAACAATGAAATTACGACAGACGATAAATTCTATTATCCCGAAAATCTGACAGAAAAAACACTCTTCATCGGGTGGACTGCTCCAAACGCCGCAATCTTAGGCATTGGGGTTCTGATTTCAATCGCAGCACTTGCATATTTAGGCGTCTTCATTCCGTTGCTTATCACAGTTATCTATGCGGTGCTGAGCTTCACGGTTGCAGGAACGTCAATGTATGAGCAGCTCGTCATTGTAGTCAGGTATCTTTTCACGGATACATTGGTCTATATTTGGGATTCAGACAAGGAAGGTGATACATATGGCGAAAAAGGTTAGTGCAAAAACAGAAGAGCTGCTCAATCTCAAAGAGTTTGATGAAAAACACGGAATACTGACGAACGACGGCTTCCGGCTGATTTATCTTATAGTTTCCCCGCCGTGGGGGGGATGGAGTTTCTCTGCCTTGGCAGCGTGCAGAGCTACGATGAGAACAAGCAGTTTCTTGCCCGGCGCATGGAAGAGGAAATTTCCCGGCCAATCATTCAGAACCTATGTCAGCAGGACATTGATTTCTTCAACGAAATCTCTGTCACGATGTCAACAAACCGTGAATTCCTCTTTGAGTTCCGATATAGGAATGAAAAGCCGGAGCAGATTGAGCAGAACCTATCTCAGAGCTTGTTGATTATCAGAGAACAGGGATTCACAGTCAGAATAGCCTCAAAAGAGGATTTGAAGAAAACTCTCGCCGTCTATTGGGAGCAGAACGTGTATACTTCTGTTTTCCCCGATATTGACGGCGGGCAGTATATAGAAAGCGAGTGAGAACATGGCAAAAAAGATAAAAACAATTACCCCTCAGATGGTGAGGGAATCAGAGCTGCTTGGATACAAGGAGCTCATCGCCCCATCAATAGCAACATTCAAGGGGCACTCCACCTATTACGTGATTGGCAACACCTATCGCTCAGTTTGGGCAGTCCGCTCTTATCCTAACACTGTTAAGCATGATTCCGATAATCTTGCTATGCTGAGGGAAATAGGAGAGGCCGACGGTGTGACGCTCAAAATCTATGTGAGAGAGCTGCCGCAGCATGAGCATACTCAGATTATGGAGAGTGCGCAGCGCAGGAACAAGAAGAACACCGGCGACTACAAGATAACGGCAGCGACTGAGGCGGCGCAGAATCTTCAGGACATTTCTGATTTGATTGTGCGTTCAGCGAGGACGAAAGAGCCCTTTGCATATTGCGCAGTCTATATTGAAATCATTCAGCAGTCGCTTGAAAGCCTGAAAGCGAAGCAGGCGGAAATCAGCTCAATGCTCAACAGGCACAAGATTTTGGTTGACAGGCTGCACATGCAGCAGATGTCCGGCTTCCTTTGCGTTATGCCGACCGGGAAAAACGTGCTCAGCAAGCAGTTTGAGAGGGCAATGCCTATAAGCTCAGTTGCAAATCTCTTTCCCTTATCGTATTCGGGCAAAACAGACCCGAAGGGTTTCTATATCGGCAAAGATGAAAACGGCTCAAATATCATAGCTGATTTTGATTTCCGCACCCAGGACAAAACGAACGGGCATGTCATTATCCTTGGCAACAGCGGCGAGGGCAAGTCATATCTGCTGAAGCTGCTGATAATCAACGCCGTGATGGCAGGGAAGAAGTGCTATATCCTCGACCCCGATGATGAGTATCGGGAGCTCGTGCAAAATCTCGGCGGCACTTATATTAACATGATGAGTACCGACTATATTATAAACCCTCTCGAACCCCGCAAATGGACACTTCAGAATACAGATGATGAGCCGATTGATGAAAACACGCCGACTGCCTTTACGAAGCAAGGCATTCTGAATCAGCATGTGGCTTATCTCCGTGATTTCTTCAAGGTCTTCAAGGATTTCGATGAGGGCATACTTGATGTTCTTGAAATCATGCTCATGGAGACATACAAGAGAAAAGGAATCACGGACGCCTCGGACTTTTCAAGGCTCAATTCAAATGATTATCCGATTCTTTCAGAGCTGTACGATGTAATTGAAACAGCAATTTCATTCTATGATGAAGAATTCGCCGAGGCAGCTGAAGCCGGGCACCCGATTATGTATTCAAAGGATAAGCTTCAAGACCTCGGTCTTGGGCTTCGCTCAATTTGCGTAGGCGTCAACAGTCAGTATTTCAGCGGACACACGAATGTTCCGAATGCTGACTTCATCGACTTCTCGGTCAAAGACGCCTTGACAACGAATGAAAATCTCAAAAATGCTATGTTCCTCAATATTTTCTCATTTATGAGCAATAAGTTTTTGAGCGAGGGCGAATGTGTGCTTGTGGCCGATGAGCTGCATGAGTTTGTAAAAAACAAGCTTGCAATCAATTATATTTGCAGTTTCATGAAGCGTGGGCGCAAAAAGGAATCGAATGTTTTCCTGGGCTCACAGAACATAGAGGATTTGATGTCTCCTGAGGTTATCGCTTACACGAAGCCGCTTTTGATGATTCCGTCCCACAGCTTTCTCTTCCACCCAGGGGCGAATTGCAATCCTGAAGAATATCAGAAAAATATCAACGTGCAGCCGTATGAGTTCAGGCTCATCGCATCACCGAATCAAGGGCATTGCCTATATAAATGCGGTGATGAGCGTTATCATCTGCATGTTATCGCACCGCCTCATAAGAGACGGTTGTTTGGTAAAGGCGGCGGCCGAGGTGCAGCTGCATAGACATTGTAATATTATGAAAGGAATAGTATGAAACACAACAAGTCAAATAAAAAGAGAATCATCGCCCTAATCATCACAGCCGTCCTGATAGTGGGCGGCTGTTTTGGAGCGTCGGCGGCCATTGGAGCGCTGTCGCCATCACCAAGCCCTGACTGGGTAGAGGTTGAGAATCCTGCACTCTATGCTTTGCAAGAGAAGCTCTACAGCTCTACCGGCTCAGTAACGATGACTGAACCTGTGGAACTCAGAGAGTGGGAGAACCTCATCGTGCCGCCTGAAGCGAGTTTGAACCTCGGCGAATGGCGGCTCACGAACACAGATGGTCAAATCCTCAATTACGGCGGTATCACAGGCGAGATTATCGACACTGCCGCTGTTGATTTGACGGATTATGTTGTCGTCAATGCAACAGGAGACAATACGCCTATCTCAATCCCCGCAATCAGAGACGGTCAGGGGATTGTCGTCAAAGGCGAACTCGGCAAGATTTGGGCGGCACAGTCGCCGGGGCTTCAAGTGCCCGGCATTGAAACCCCTGATGAGACGTCGGAATTCAGAGAACTCTCGGAGAATTTCCACCTATACTTTGCAGATGAAACCGCAGTGCCGGGCAAAGCTTTTCAGGGCGCAAACGTGCTGAGCGTGGCGGGAAATCTTGTTGATACCGGCGACCCGACAAAGGTTGAGTATTGGACGAAAAATTCTGACGGCACATATAGCGTGTACAGAACATCAGGCATGAACGGCGGGATTCAGTATACGGCAAAGGATAAAGGCAGTTATGCGTTCAGAGATACTAAGCTGTCCGCAGTCAATCTTCCGAAATACAATGTGTCTCGTAAGGTTGAATTAAGATACGGCGAATTCGTCTTTACTTCTCCGAGCCTTAGGAGCGTATATATGCCAGCCGTTGAAAATCTTGATATAGATACAATCAAATCGGATAAGGTTTTGACGGCGTATCATCTGCCACTTCTCAAAAAAATATGCGACAGCATGTGGGATAGGTTTCCCGGAGTTCTCAAAGGAACCGCAGCTGAAGACCGCATATTCCTTAAAGCAAGGTATGTATCTGCCCCAAGCATTACCGATGTTCGAGGATACGATGCAGGAGCATTGGCATATCCTGAGCTTGAACAGCTGTATATGCCGTCGCTAAATATGTGGCATGAAAGTACGACAAGCTCACGGACTTATGTTGCGGGCGGCTCATACAGCAGCTCGAAGTTTGTCGGGAACACCTTCGTGCAGTCAAAAACGCAGTCTGCATCATCGCTGAAAAGCGACAGATGTGTGTTAGGCTCTGATTTCAGCATTGATGATGAAACAAAGGTGCTCATATGGAGAGATACTTCGGCGGTGTGGACGTTCGCTGACCGCCCTGATTCAATGGCAGTCGATTTTCCTGACATAACACGTGTTGGCACATATGCTTTGTCAAACGCAAATATCATTGAGCGCATAAATCTGCCGAACGTCGAGAGGATAGAGCATTATGCGTTCAGCCCGTACGGCAAGACAACATCGCCGTCTCTCAGTTTGACGCCTGAGAATTTACCGAAACTGACAGATTTAAGTCAGGGGGCTTTTTCAGGGAATCAGCAGATATATCATATCAATCTGCCACTCATCACCGAGATGGGAAGCTTTGTATTCGTAAACAACCCGAAGCTTGCTACGGTGCAGATGGACGCACTGAAGTTTATCCCTCCGTCAACGTTCTCAGGTTCGTTCAATCTGTTCCTCGGCCCTCAACTGCGCTCGTTTGCTTCGGCAAAGGGAATCGGAGAAAGTGCGTTTGCTTCAGTAGGACAGTTCAATGTAAACGCTTCAGTGTTCCCGGCGGTTGAATATGTTCATAAGAACGCTTTCAAAAAAGCGCTGACGACTACTGTTATTTTCCCATCGGCAACGAGTATTGGCGTCTCGGCATTTGAGGCATCGTTCTCAACTTCCGCATATTTCCCGAAAATCAAGACAGTAGGAGAAAAGGCCTTCTTTGGCTGTACCTCTCTCAAAATCCTTGATATCCGCACGGCGACAGGTATGGGAGCAAACGCAATCACGGAAGCGCCCGGTCTCCGAGCCTTGGATTTATCTTCGCTCACAAGCTTCAATGTAAACACTATACTTGGGAAAGTACAGCTATCGGGATGGCGAGACCCTCATTACTATGTTTCAGGCGTAAGCTTGATAAAACTCGGCAAGGATATCCCGGCAGGATTGCAGGAGGCGGTTAAGAACGCACCGGCAGAGGGAGCTGCCCTTTCACTGCACGCAAACAGAGACAACATATCCTCTCATTTCACTCACTACTATCCGAACTTCTTAGTGCCGACGGATATGCTTCAAGCATACAAGGACGCTTGCCCCGCTATTGCGAACAGATTTATCCCGTACACTCAGGCGGCGCAGATGGTCACGCTCAGAGCCGGAGCTGATGAGATGAACCTCAAAGAGGCGGCGTTCCCCGGAGTGAAAATCGCCAAAGAGGAAACTGCGTTTCTGCCTGTTTCAAGCGTATCAAATCCGATATGGGCATGGACGCCAACAGGTGATACAAGCTCGCTCCTTTGGTACAAGCCTGCAGAGGATAATGTTCTGCCTCTTGCGAAAGCCCCGTGGAATTATCAGTATCATTACAGGGTTTCTTCAAACAAGGACGAGCTGAGGAATACCGCCTATTGGTATCCGAGACTTCAAAACGGCGTTTATCCTGACAGAACCTTAGCTTTCGACAAAGAAACGTACCCCAATTACACGACTGCCGCCTTTAACGGCAACTACACAATGACTTTACCATATCCCGGCTTTGAAGATTTCAGACGTGAGGTTCTTGTCAGCGTTCAAAAACAACAGAACCCGAATTCTCTTTCTGCGCCGATAGATATTATCAAAACACCGACGTCGATTGAGTTTATCCCGCAGCCGGGTGTTGAGTATTCCCTCGGCACTCCGACCGCATGGACGGCGGCGCCGAACTGGAGCGGTCTGAAGGAAGGTACAGACTATACGTTTTACGCAAGATTTGCGGAAAATGATATGTACCTGGCTTCCTCTCCGATTTCGTTTGTCGTCAAGACCAAGATTATTTCAGCGCCACCCGAAAGCATAAATGTCCTTGAAGTCTTAGATGTGAAAATCATCGTTGAAGACATTGAGGGGCAGGAATGGAGTGCAGATGGCGGGCTGACGTGGACGAACACAGGAATCCTTGACGGGCTGACCCCACTCACAGAGTATCGGCTCATTGCTCGGTATGCTGAGACTAATGACCGCACTCAATCCGAACCTTGTTCTCCTGTAACTGTCAAAACAAAAGCAGCGCAGCTGCCGCCGGAAGCTCCTACGATAAGGGAAGTGACATTCAATTCAATATCGGTTGAGACGCACCCGCTCAATGAATACAGTATAGACAACGGCGCAAACTGGCAGGGCGGAGGTATTTTCGCAAATCTCCTGCCGCAGACGAAATATACTGTAATCGCACGCAAAAAAGCAACTGACATTCTGCTTCCGTCGCCGCCATCGGCAGGCGTGACGGTCAAGACAAAGACTGAAAACCCGAATGTTCCCGACATTCCGACCGTCATCACTGTTACTGACAGCATGATAGAGTTGTCAAGCGAAGAGGGCGTTGAATATTCAATCAATGGTGGGAACAACTGGCAAACCGAAAGCATCTTCGATACATTGACGCCTGGCACTCAGTACAGCATTTCTGCACGCTATGCCGGCACTGATGAGATTTCAGCGAGTGCGGCCGTGACAATCTCAGTTCGCACGCTTTCTGCGCCGGGAAGTATTCCGTCGCCGGTAGTCGAGCGCAGGACAGATACCCGGATTGACCTGGCGTACAACAGTGCGGCGCAGTATTCGATAAATGGCGGCGAGACTTGGCAGGACAGTTCCATCTTCGATAATCTCATTCAGTATACATATTATTCTTTCGTTCTGAGGCTTCGTGGTGATGCAATGACTATGCCAAGTGAGCCGAGCGAGAGCATTACTGTTCGCACAAAGATGCTGCCGAAAACAGCGCCTACAACACCGCTCAACGTCATTGACAAGTCTGCTTTCTATTTTGCGGTCACGGTCATTGAGGGGGCAGAATACAGTCTCGACAACGGTATTACGTGGCAAAAGAGCAATGTCTTCGGCAACCTGACGGCGGGTACGGCACATGAGGCTATTTACCGCATGGCCGAGACGGAGGATTCGATGCCGTCGCCGGCTTCAAAGCCTTTAATTGTCGTGACGAAAGATATTCCGGCAACTCCTAATACACCCACACTTGTCGGCGTGACTACCACGACGATTGAAATCAAACCGGCTGCATCATCTCTGCCGCAGGAGTTTTCGATTGATGACGGCGATAGCTGGCAGAAAAAGACGGTATTCACAGGGCTTGCGGTCTATACGGAACACGAGATTATCGCACGAGCCGCAGAAACGGAAGACTTTGTCGCAAGCGAACCCTCAGAGCCGCTCAAGGCTCAGACAGGCGTTGACAATGCCTATCTCAGCTCTGAGCCGATTCCTTACCTTTACGGCTATCCTGATGATACCATCAGACCACAGGGAGCAGTTACCCGTGAGGAAGTTGCTGAGGTTATATTCAGGCTTCTCAAAAACGATGTGAGAGCGAATGCGTACACCACACGCAATGATTTCAGTGATGTTTCAAAAAATCGGTGGTCGAACGCAAGTATATCCACACTCACAAACCTCAAGATTTTAGAGGGATATGGCAGCGGAACATTCAGACCGAGGAATTCAATTACGAGAGCTGAGTTTGTCACGATTCTTGCGAGAATGGCGGACGCCACAGATGTTAAGCCCTCAAATTTTACAGACGTAAAAGGGCATTGGGCGGCGGAAAACATTGAACTGGCGGCGTCGGAAGGTTGGATAAATGGCTATGCCGACAACACTTTCAAGCCCGACCGCAAGCTCACGAGAGCCGAGGCAGCGGCTATTCTTAACCGTGTGCTTGGTCGCACGGTGTCGGCTGAAACTCTACCTGAAAATCAGAAGACCTGGAAGGATAATGCCGACAAGAAAGCTTGGTATTATCTTGATGTGCAGGTGGCTTCAAATGGTAAATAACACAAGGAAGCGTTCTCAAAAAGGAAAAGTGGAAGTACTTCCGCTTTTGTAGGAGGTGATATTATACACGCTAAAATCGCTATAAAGGTAGCCATGCTGCTGAAAAATCCCGAAGCTCGAAGGAAGATAGTCGCAGTTATTGCGGCTATCATTCTTCTGCTTACCGGGGTGCTGGGCAGCTGCAATGTAGTCAATTATGAGGGTAAAGGAGAAGAGGCGACTAATACTTTCTCCATGGAGCTGATAGAGAAAAGTGCTTTCCTGTCGAGCGGAGACAAGATAAAAGCACAACTCCTATTTGCCACATATGCACGCTTGTTTTCGGAGAAAGAGGACAGATTCGGCGGCCAATTCATAGTCGTGGCAAAACTGATTCTTTGCTTTCTCACGACCAATGGTGAGGCTGCCGAACAGGATACCGATGTGATATTCGATTCGGTTGAGCAGTCCTTCGACATACATATCAATCCGCACGAGAGAGTGACTATTATCAAGCTTTCGGAGCTCATGCCGGACTTCATTCTGATAGACCGAAGCATACTTCTCACTAATCTCCTTGGAGAGACGGAGAAGAATAACATCGGGTTATGCAACTTCAGCTTCAACGCCCTGAATGCCGGCAGCGGGTATGTCCTCGGTGGCTACGGGCAGGATATTACAATGAGTTGGCTTCGGCAGCAGCAGAAGAGATTCATCGGGAATTCGGAAGCAAATTTGACCGATGAGCAGGTACAGTACATATATGATACCTTCGGCGGGAAGATGGCGTTTGACTGCATAGGGCTGATTAAAGCATATTTGTGGATTGACGTTGAGACAGGCAATATCAACTATGCGTCGAATGGTTATCCCGACCTCGGGGCGAACGCAACGAACTCATCAGCTGTCATCTCAGGAGATATTTCGAGCATACCGGATATACCCGGTCTGTGTGTATGGATGCCCGGACACATCGGCGTTTACCTCGGTAACGGAGAGGTCATTGAGGCTAACGGCAATCGCCTGGGCGTCGTTAAACGTGACATCGGTGCGAATAACTGGACACGATGGATACAGCTGCCGAACGTCAAATATGTCACCTCCGGCACATACCAGATAGACAAATGGCAGGTGACAATCGAAAACGGCAGGGCTGTAAGTTGGGAAGAAAATATAGTTATGGGAAAAGGTGGATTCGCCTGGCCGCTCCCAAAAGAGTACGGCAAAGGGTGGATTACAAGTCACTTTGGCGGCAGAATCCACCCGATTTACGGCAACTGGGAGGGGCACGGCGGAACGGACATAGGTGCACCCCGTGGCACTCCGATATATGCCTCCGCTGCCGGCAAAGTTATTATGGCGGGTTGGGATAATTCCTATGGTTACTTTGTAAAAATCGAGCATAGCGAGACATACAGCACCTTGTATGCTCACAGCTCAGCACTCAAAGTAAGGGTCGGGCAATATGTCAAGCAAGGCGATACAGTGGCACTTGTCGGCAGCACCGGTGATTCAAACGGCAATCACCTACATTTTGAGATTCGTGAACATAACAGCCGTGTAAACCCGATGAATTACTTCTGATTTTTTCCTTACTAATACCGCCGCAGGCGGCGATTTTTTGAATGAATTTTCGCTTAAATGAGAGAATTTTGATACAGAAAAAGAAGAAAGCACGCCTCGATTTTGACAAAAAGCGAGGCGATTTTTTTTGAAACGAGGTGATAATTTGAAGAAAAATATAGCCGTGAAGCTTCTTGTTCATGAAGAGAAACTGAATGCAACGAGAACCTTTTTGAAGAAGAAAAAGCTGCCGACTTTGGAGGCGCAGCTTGCCGATTCATTGAGCAAGATATATGAAAAAGTCGTGCCTAAGGACGTAAGAACCTACATTGATTCAAACCTACAGGAAGAACCTTCTCCGCCCTCAGAAACACCGAACAGTGAGCAAAATGGAAATCAGTACTGATTATTCCACTTTTGCTGGCTGTTATGTTGAAAACTGAAGCACCTTGTAGAAGCGAATCTGAGCGAATCCAAAATGCAGGATAAAGGCACACTGGCATAAATGCCAATGTGCCGTCACAAAGACAGGCAAAGCCTGTCTTTTTCAATAATAAAAAGCACTGGCACTTTTTTGATGATACTGGCACTTTGGACAGTAAAAAACGTTAAAAACAATATTTTCATTAGGAAACATCAGCTTTCTTAATGCCAGTATTTTTGCCAGTGCTTTTTGAAAGGAGTGTTTGATATAGCAACTCAAAATCCAAAAGAAAAACCTCGTGAAAAAACAACGTTCTACCTCACCGATGAGCTCATCAAAATGCTGAACACGATTCAGGAACTTGGAGAGCATAAATCAAGGAACGCTTCAGTCGAAGAGGCAGTCAAATTCTACTTCGCTTTTCTGACCGAGAGTATCTCACAGGAATTCTTATGCGGAGTGTTCGGTAACAAGATTGATTCCACGCTCAGCAGGAGCAACGACAGGATAGCTTCCTTGCTCTATAAAAATTCTGTTGAGCTGAACCTATTGGCGAGACTGATTGCAAGCGACAGAAATGTCAGCCCTGACACTTACAGCAACATGCGGCGAAAGGCAGTTGAAGATGTTAAGAAGAGCAACGGGAGGATTTCGTTGAAAGAGATTTCGTCAGAGGAGTGAGATTATAAATGAGCGGAGCAAGACTTGTGTACAATGTCCGATATTTTCATATCGCAAAGCCAGGTGAGAAAGCGAACAAATTTGCGCTCACTTCTGACGCTGCCGGAGGCCTCGTGAACTATATCGCAACCCGTGAATCGGTGATTCACAACTTCACGCCGGAATATGAGGCAGTGAAAGCCACGATGGTGCAGCGCATGAAGATAGATGAATTCATCTATCAAGAGCCTGATATAAAGCTCACAGAAGAATACAAAGCGTATCAGGAGCTTGAAAGTGCCGCCAATGCCACAAGGCTTATTACAAAATCAGCAAAGATAATCGCCGGCATAGAGGAAGCTGAAATAACTGAATCGGATTCACCGGCGACGCAGAAGCAGATAGAGCGGATAGAACAATTTGTTGAAGCTGTTCCATCGCTGAAAGACTGCATGGAATATCTTGACTTCAAGAGTGACCCGACTTTTCAAAATGCCTCAGACTTTCTCGGCAACGCTTTTGAAAATGCACTCGGTCAAAATGTTGACAGCGAGACGATGAAAATGATGATTCAATACATCGCCTCACGCCCAGGAGTTATTAAGGACGGGCACCATGGTCTTTTCTCAGCAGAGGAACATACCGATTTGCAAGCTTACATCGATGAGGTAAGTCACCACGACGGCAATATATGGAGCAATGTCATATCGCTTCGCCGTGAGGACGCTGACGCACTCGGCTACAACACGCAGGAAATGTGGAAGGATACCGTGCGTGCCCATGTTGATGAAATCGCAAAGGACGCAAATATCCCGCTCAATGATTTTCGTTGGTGCGGCGCAATGCACAACACAGGCCATCACCCGCATATTCATATGATGTTCTGGTCGCAGAATCCGTCAGTGAATAACTTCCTGTCAAAAGAAGGAATCGAAAAAATAAAATCCACGTTTGCACACGAGATATTCCGTGCCGAGTTTGAAAACATCTACTCACTACAAAATGAAGTCTCTGAAGAGTTGAGAGCGAAAGCCGACGAGCTCATCAACCGGCTTGACAGTTCCATGTCGAACCTTGATGATAATTCGGCTCTTGTGGCGAAATTTGCAGCACTCGGAAATTCTCTTGAAGAGCTGCAAGGTAAACATCAATACAAGTTCCTGCCAAAAGAGTGTAAAGCCTTGGTTGACGGAATCCTTGACGACATCGGCGAAATGCCGGAAATCAAAAAGCTCTTGGAGCTTTACGAGGAGCAGACCGGCAATATCCACCTCATGTACAATAACGAATATCAGCCCCGGCAGCTGTCACAGATGAATTCAAATGATAATCTCTACGCTCTCAAAGGCATGGTTATCAGAGCGGCCGAGGAGCTGTCACGCACTCATGAGATTGAGACGGTTGAAGAGATAGAGATACCTGAAGATATAGATGTGCCGGAAGAAGCTGAAGAGACTGTGAGTGTCGAAGATATTGCTTTTCTTAATGAGACTTCAGAGCACTTTTCAACAAGAGAGCATTCTTACTCTTCTTTTGAGACAGCCGAAGATAAAAATCATTTTGTCGGCTCAAAGAGCAACCGAACACGTCAGAAGCCTGACTTTGGTGAGCTGTACCGAAAAGCAATGAACGCTGCACTTCCTGATGAGCAGAGAGCAGACGCAGCCTTTAGAGTTGCAAAGCACTATTTCTACGGTAGCGGCAGCTGTGAGCAGGATTATTACCAGGCACAAATGTGGTACGGCATATCTGCTGCCAACGGGCATTCCGAGGCTTCCTATAATCTGGGTAAAATGTATGTCCATGGAACAATCCCCGAAGAAAAAAATGAAGAGCTCGGCAGGGAATATGTTGCCAAGGCAGGTTTTGGATTTAATTCAAGTCTATTAAAATCCAATAATGCGGAAATCATATATGCAATATCTGACGAAGGACAGAGCATATCTGAGTTTATAGATGCTAAAAACAAAATCAGAGCAGAAAGTGCAAAGCTATTTGAATATGAATTTGAGCCTTACGAAGGAATCAAGGCAGAAGACAATGCCTATCAGGGCTATCTCCACAGCCGATACGAATATCTGCTCGGCAAGATTTATTATGACGGAGACGGCTACTATATGCACGAGAGGACAGAACAAAAACACTTTGAGCAGGATTTCAAGAAAGCTTTGGAGCTATACAAGCTTTCCTTTGTAACCGGATACGCTCACGCAGCATTCAATATTGGCAAGATGTACTCTAACGGAAAGGGCGTCGTCCAAGACCTCAATGCCTCCCGTGAATGGTTCATTGCCGGAGCTGAAAAAGGAGACCAGTTCTGCGCTTATGCTCTTGGCAGTATGTATCAACACGGCTCAGGCGTAAAAACGAATATTCCTGAAGCCGTCAAGTATTATCAGATGGCAGTAGACGAAGGCAACGCATTTGCGCAATATGCGCTTGCCGGCATTTACGAACAAGGCACAGCTGAGATAAATACCGACAAGCAAAAGGCGCATGACCTATATGCAAGGGCTCTGAGGAATTGGGAAGATACTCCGCAGCTTGTCGCCGACCGGGAACTCACTTATCGTGTAGGACGCATGTATGAAAAAGGCCTTGGCACTGAAAAGAACGCAGGTAAAGCCTTGGAGAATTACAGGAATGCAGCTGACGCCGGACACGCCTACGCTCAATACAAGGTGGCTGAAGCATTGGAAGAGGACAATCCCTTAGAGGCGCAAGAATACTACTCAAAAGCGTTAAAGCAGTTTGAAGAAACACTCTCGGAAGCCCCGGAAGCATTCCTCGCTTACAAAGTGAGCTCAATGTATGCCAAAGGACACGGCACAGAAGAAAGCTTTGACGATTCTTTTAGGTATGCGAAAATGGCTGCTGACTTAGGTCATGCTTACGCTCAGTATCATATCGCCAATGAATATGCTTCGGGCGAAACGGTGGAGAAAGATGAAGCTCTTGCCCATGAGTATTACTCAAAGGCGTTCAAAAGCCTCACAGAAGAGTATGAGCAACAACCTGATGAAATTAAGGCGCAAATCATAGCCAAGCTATATGACAAGGGGCTCGGAATTGAACAGAATACCGATAAAGCTTTTGAATACTACAAATACGCAGCTGATGCCGGAAGCTCATATGCTCAGTACACGGTTGCAGAGCGGCTCGAAAAGACCGACCCTGAAAAAGCGCAGGAATATTATTCAAAGGCTTTGGAGCAGTTCAAGGCAGAATTCTCAAAAAAGCCTGAAGCCTTGCTTGCCTACAGGATTGCCAATATGTATAATAATGGGCTTGGTTGTACAGCAGACAAAGTAACGGGCTTTGAGTACATGGAGTGGTCTGCCGATTTAGGCAACTCATGGGCAATGTACAAGGTAGCGAATGAGCTTACTTCAGGCGAGAATGTTCCTCAAGACATAAGCCGGGCGCATGAGTATTATCATGCGGCTTTGCTGAAATTCTCAGAGGAGCTTGTGAAAGAGCCCGATGAGCAAAAGGCATATACTATTGCGAAGCTCTATGAAAAAGGTCTCGGCACTCCTGTATCACCTGAGAATGCGTTTCGATACTACAAATTTGCGGCTGACAAAGGAAACGCTTATGCTCAATATAAGGTCGGCAGTGCGTTCTATCACGGCAACGGCGTAACGATGAACAGGGAAGCAGCCCAGGAATATTACGGCAAAGCTCTACATCAGTTTATCGCTTCAGCTGAGAAAGAGCCAAATGCCACGGTAGAGCATATGATAGGCAGAATGTACCATTACGGCCAAGGCACGGAAAAAGACTATGCCGAGGCGCAGCGTTGGTATCAAAAATCATATGAGCACGGCAATGAAGAAGCGCAGGAATCACTTCGGAAGCTTGAATCGGATATGCACAAGAATCATCATGCTCCGTCGCCGGCGGCGTTGTTTCAACGCTTGCTTCAGGCAATGGCGATGAGAATGAGAAATGAAGCAATGCAACAGCAGCGAGTGCGCAGAGCCCAAGGCATTGACAGGAAAGAAAAACATCAGATTGCCGAGCAGAAACGTAAGATAGGGCAAAAGCAGTCACATGATATGAGTTAAGGCAGCTATGTTTGCTATTGTCAAGATTGATTGCAAATGCTATAGTAGAGTAATCAAAGTCCGATATGAGGTGTGAAATGAATCTCAAACAGATTTATGACAGGCTACTATCTATGGCTGAATCTTACTTTACAGAGCACGGCATCGCAATTATCGCTATCACAGTAATTATGCTGACGCTAATCTGTATACTTCTCAGCGTCCGACAACGCCGCAGGAAGAAGAAGCTCTTGCAGTGGGCAGAATATAATAGAGCAATTCAAGCTGCACGTATTGCTGAGGCACTGCCAAAACGAAGACCATATTCCTGGCTCGGATTGCCATCAAAAGCACTATACCGTAAGAAGCCACTTCTTACTCCTTGTGAAATACAATTCTACAAGGACTTCTTGCTCCCATATGTGACGAAAATGGGCTACTCAATCTTTGCTCAGATTGCATTCTCAGCTTTATATGACAAAGATTATATTTACATGAAAAAGTACACGTATATTTTCAATACGTACTACATGGATTTTGTTGTATATGATAAGAACTTTGAGCCAATCTTCGCTATTGAGTTTGATAGTTTTCAGCACCGTTCAAAACCGGAAACAATAGAAAGAGATGTCAAGAAGAATTTCTTTTTTGCAAGCATTGCTGAAAACTCTAAGGACAGACCTTTCGGGTTTTTCCGCATTCCATATGACGATAAGAAGGATATTGATTTGAGAGTTGATTCATTCCGCAGACCATACATTGAAATGCTCTCATTTCTACTTGACGCTCCTTACTGCGACGATTGCCATGAGAAAATGGCAATCCGATACAACTCTGATACCAATCAGTTGTTTTGGGGGTGTGGAAATAAAAATGATGAAGGGAAATGGCATAAAGGAAAATCACTCTTGTAAAACCGGAAGTACTTCCGGTTTTTCTTTTTCCCGAAATAAACATTGAAAGGAGAGCGGCATGATAAAAAAACGCAAAATCAGCACTAAGGTCTCGCAAAATACCAGTTGAGTGATATGAAGGCAACTATTGAAATATCTATTTAATAATATTTCAATAAAAGCCTTGACATCTCAAAACCCTGTGATATACTTTAGGCAGAAAGAAGGTGTTACCGTGCCAAGAGAAAAAGATATAAAGAAAACCGCAACACTCACTTTTGCGATTGAACCGCAGTTGAAAGAAGATTTCATAGATTTGTGCGACCGATTAGGATTAACTCACAGTACGGCTTGCGTTCTTTTTGTTAATCAAATGCTGAGAGAACAGGCTCTGCCGTTTACGCCGAGTATGATAACCACACAGGAGGTTTCAAAATGAAAAAGATTATCGCCGTTATACTGACAATAGCACTTATCATGTCATTCCCTCTTTCGGCAGCTGCTGAAAGCCGGTTCTCCGATGTCGATTCTTCAGCATGGTACGCCGAGGCGGTGGATTACGTTGTCAGCAAAAATCTCTTCAACGGAATCACCGACACAACGTTTGAACCGCAAACGGCTATGAGCAGGGCAATGTTCGTTACTGTTCTCGGTCGCAAATCGAATGTTGACATTACTCTCTACCCCGGCACGAGCTTCACCGATGTTCCCGGCAACACCTATTTCTCCCCTTATGTCCAGTGGGCTTATTACAACGGTCTTGTTGACGGCGTCGGGAATTACAAGTTCAATCCGAACGGCAAAATCACCCGTGAACAGATGGCTTCAATCCTCTTTGCCTACGCCGGAAAGACCGGCAATAACGTCACAAGCACCGCCGGAGCTATCGATAGCTTCCCGGACGGCGGCAATGTGGCTTCCTGGGCGACAGCGGCCATGGATTGGGCAATATCGCATGAGGTCATCAACGGCTCTAACGGCAGGCTTGACCCAAAAGGCAGTGCGAACAGGGCACAGGTAGCGCAACTGCTGATGAATGCTGACGCTCTGCTTGCAAACACCGCTACCGTTGATGAGCAGTTCCCGCCCGAACCCTCGAAGTATAACACAGACGACCCGAATTTTGACTGGAACACCGTTGACCCTGCCGACCTTGTGGGCTGGGAAGGAATCAGGGGAATTACTGATACCCCCTACATTCGACGTGTGAGGGCTATTCTTGACCCGATGCTTGAAGAAATTCCGAGATATGGACACTACTCAGGTGAGCCACTGGAAAATGCACATTGGGATGAAAGAGCCTTGCAAGGTGGTTGGACAGGGCCCAAACCCAAAAATGGTGGGTGTGTTACTCAATGCTTTGAAGATGGATGGGAAAATTCATATGAGAATTATGACTTACCTTACAAGCAGGTTTGGAATGAAGAAAATATCGTGGCAGAAACTCTGTACCACCTTTTCAAGATTCGTGGTGGATATGGTCGTTACTTCCTTGTAGAAGTCAAGGGAACAAACCCCGACCCCAACATTGACAATAATGGCATTTACATCTACTACGGATAAACATAACAATAGAATAGTAAGCAAAAGCGAAAGCCTTTCAGTTACCGACGAACTGAAAGGCTTTCATTATCCCTATTTTTAGGGGAAAGGATAACAAATGAAAAAGAAAAATGCAGTAAAGAAAGTAATGGCGGCTCTTTTAGCCGTCATCATCACGCTCAGCATTTTCCCGCTGAGCGTCATCGCCGCCCCGTCTTTCACGAGCGGCACATTGCAGATAGGCTTTTATGTCTTTGAGACAGCCCCTCCCTCATCGCCTCTCTTAGGAACAGATTTACGTTTACCGCCCAAGACTTTCATAAGCGGCGGCACACATTATGCGGCATATTGCCTCGAACACGCAAAAGGAAGCACTGATGGCTCAGTTATGAGCATTTGGGAAGGTCTTGAGCCCGCAAAGAAAAACCTATATACGGATATAATGGGAGTGGGGTTTCAATGGAAAAGTTCTTCTAACTGGGGTGAGGGCGCACCGCAAGCTCATCAGTGGGCGGTCACACAAATGCTCATCTGGGCTGCTGAATTAGGAATTGTCTATAAAAGTGATGAAGGAGTTATAGTCATTCCTACTTCTGTGGACACCGAAATCAACAAGGTTGCGCCTCATTCGTATTACCCCGACCAAATGAAAGCATATTATCAGACCTTAAAAGCTGAACTCATCAAGCTTTATCAGATTCCAAGTTTTGCAGCTCCACAGCATGACGATATACCAACTGCCATCAAACTCAAGTGGGACGGCACACAGTATTCCACGACAGTCACAGACACTAACGGTGTGCTTGACAGATATGATTTTCGGCTTGACGGCTTTAACATCACACGCAGCGGCGATAAGATGACAGTTTCGGCAACGGCTGAAACAGCCGCCAATGGTGAGCAAGTGTCAAATAAGGCTGAATTTTTCCCTCAGATACATGAGGATAACTTCATGGCATTCAAATCCGGCGCCAGTTCCGACCAAGCTGTAGGAGTATATGACGGTGCTAAAGACGGCGACCCTGTGGCCGCATATGTCAAGTTTAGTTTCGACGCCGTAGGTGACGCAGGAATCATCAAGACCTCGGAGGACGGCGACATCGCCGGCAAGACATTTCAGATAATCGGCAGCGACAGCTCGGACACGACCGTCACGACGGACAGCTCCGGAGCAGTCACAACGGATATGCTGCCACTCTATGTTGTGACTACCGACCCTGAGAGCGGTGAGGAAAGCCAGGGCGAGAGAATCACATATACGGTGCAGGAAACTAATGTGCCAAGCAAATATGTAATTCCCGAGCCGCAGACCTTTCAGCTCTTCGAGGGGCAGACAACATCAATTGAGTTTGAGAACAGGCTGAAGAAGTGGCGTGTGGCCGTCAAGAAGAGAGACAGAGAAAAGGAATATGCCCAGGGCGATGCTTCTCTCTTCGGCGCAGAATATGGCCTGTATTATCAGGGCAAGCTGCTTGATACCTACACAACCGACGCCAATGGCGAGTTTACCACAAAATGGTATATCTGCGGCAGCGTGCCGAGCGCAATTTTGAAAGAAATCACGCCGTCAGAGGGTTACCTCCTTGACCCGACCGAATACACGGTGGGCGTCGCACCGGGAAGCACAACGGTGGAGTACAATAGCACGACAAAGACAGTGACAGAGCAAGTCAAGAAAAATCAGATTCAGATTGTCAAATACAAGGAATTTGTTGAAGATGAGCGTGATGAAGAGGAAAAGAATGCCGAAGAGGGTGCGGAGTTTCAAGTGTGGCTCGATTCAGCAGGAAGCTATGAGAAAGCAAGAGCAGACGAACGTGAGATTCTCACGACTGATGAGAACGGTTATGCTCTCACAAAGTCTCTCCCTTATGGCCGATACAGAATTCATCAAACCAAGGGTGCAGACGGCTTCGAGTTCATCAATGATATAGTCGTCTTCATCGGCGAAGATTCCAGTATCAAGACTATCCCTTATCATTTCACGCTCAGGAACAAGGGCTATGAGAGCGAAGTCCTCATTGTCAAAAAGGATTCTGAGACAGGAAAAACCGTGCCGGCGACGGGCATCTATTTCAAGGTCAAGGACTTGGCGACCGACGAATTCATAACTCAGTATGTGCGCTATCCGTCGGGCGTGTTTGTCTCAGAGTTCGCAACAGACGTTTCCGGACGTCTCCTGCTTCCTGAGGTGCTCACCTACGGCGAATATGAGCTTTATGAGGTATCGGGCCCATATGGGTATGTCCTCAACACCGACCCAGTCAAGTTCACGGTTGACGGTACTCAAAAGGTTGTCACCGTCGAAAAGGAAAATGTACCGCAGAAAGGTACTATCAGTATCCTCAAAACAGGCGAAATTTTCAGCTCAGTCATAAACAGCAACGGTAAATATATCCCTGTATATGAGGAAACCGTTCTGCAGGGCGCAGAGTTCAGGATTTATGCCGACGCAGATGTGCGAACCGAAGACGGCACGCTGAGATACAAGAAAGACCAGCTCATTGATACGAAAGTGACCGATAACAAGGGCGGCGCAAAATCAATCGAGCTTTATCTCGGCTTATATAGGATTGATGAAACAAAAGCACCGAACGGCATGGTGCTGAATAAGAACCCTCTGCATATTGAGCTCAAATACGCAGGGCAGGAAATCACCGTCACGAACTTGGAATTGCTAATTTCAAACGATAGGCAAAAGCCGAATATCAAGCTCCTGAAGACGCTCGAGACAGATGGAGATACGGGGCTTGGGCTCGGCGATGAGTACAAGAATGTTCTCTTCGGCATATATGCAGCTGAGAAAATCACAGCGGCAGACGGCAAGAGCATTCCTGTTGACGGCTTGATTGAGACTTTCGGTATCAATGCAGACGGCAAGGGCATAACCACGGCAGATGTTCCGCAAAGCAAATACTATGCTAAAGAAATCGCCACCGACGAGCATTACTTCCTTACTGATAAAAAGTACCCGTTTGAGTTCAAGCACGGCTCATCTGAGCTTGCCACAATCGACATAGCTATTAACGGCGGCGAAGCGATTCAGAATAAAATCAAGCGAGGCGGCATAAGCACGACGAAAGTAAATGCCGAAGACCCGGAGGACAAGCTCCCCGGTGCTGTGTTCGGCATATACATGGATGTTGACCTTGACGGCTCATACAATGCCGAGGTTGACGAATTCATCGTGAACCTTGAAGAGACGGCACTCGGCTTCTATGAGTATTCAGGATTGCCGGCGGGAGAATTCTTCCTGCATGAGGATAAAGCTCCGGCGTCCTTTGCGGCCGACGCCAACTATTACCCGTTCTCAATTAACGACGACAGCCAAACAGTGGTGTTTGAGACGATTCCCGGCAAGGATTTCCCGAACAAGAAAATCCGGGGAATAGTGCATACCACGAAGGTAAACGCTTCAGACCCGACCGACAAGCTCAGCGGAGCTGAATTTGCAGTTTATCAGGATATGAACGGCGACAAGGCATATGACGCTGATGATAATGAAGTCGGCAAACTGAAAGAAGTTTCGCTTGGATTCTATGAGCTTACGGATTTACCTGAAGGATATTTCTTCATAAATGAACTGAAAGCACCAGCCGGATTCGCTCGTGATGTCAACTATTATCCATTTGAGATAACTGAGGACGGGCAGATTATCAGATTCGAGACGATTCCCGGCAGAGATTTCCCGAACAAGGAAAAGGCTGAGGGTACACCTCAGACAGGCAACCAGGACGGAGCAATGATACCCTTCATCATCGGTGGTATCTGCCTTGCGGTTGCGGGACTGATTGTGCTTATCGCTCTGCTCATAAAGAAGTGGGGCAAGCAGCCGCAAAAAGAAGAATAATGCAATTTGGAAAGCCGGCACACAAGTGTCGGCTTTTTCCATTTCCGGAAGTACTTCCGGTTTTTTATTATGTCTGAAAGGTGGTGAGTGAATGGCAAGACGCAGCAAGTATTACGTGGCATTGTCACAGGAGCAAATAAAACGTGCGCAGCACACAGATATTGCAGAGTTTCTGCTCTCTCGTGGCGAAGAGCTGCATAAAGAGGGCAACTTTTGGGTGTGGGATAAGTACGATTCAGTTAGGATTCAAGATTATAAGTGGATTCGCAACAGCACTAAAGAGGGCGGCGCAGCTGTCTTTTTTCTTCAATACTTTTTTGATATGCACTTTGTTGAGGCCGTGCAGACGCTCACTAATGACGCCTCTCTCCCCTACATTGAAGCGAAAGCGCAGAGCAAAGTGTATACGAAGAAAGAGCTCATTTTGCCGATGAAGAATGATACCTCACATAGAGCTATCGCCTATCTGACTAAGACACGCTGCCTCGACCCTGATATTGTCGCCTATTTCATGGACAACGGCAGTATTTATGAAGATTATCAGCACAATGTTGTCTTCGTCGGGTATGACGGAGAGGGAAAACCGAAATCGGCATTTAAGCGGGGAACTTTGACTTGCGTAGATAAGTCGTATAAAAGACTGGAAGTTAACTCGTCGGCCACTCACCCTTTTGCTCATTATGGGAATTCAAACGTGCTCTGCGTTTTTGAAGCATCTATTGATTTACTGAGCTTCATTTGCATAAACAGGCATATGGATTGGCGGCAATACAGTTATATTGCGATGGGCGGTCTGAACACCGCTCCAATAGATTATGCACTCAGCCGAGACGACAGAATCAAGCATATTGTCCTCTGCTTTGACAGCGACGCTCCGGGGCGTGAGGCGGCAAGTAGGTTTACAGAGAAATACAGGGATAAAGGATACACTGTTTCAACCCGATTCCCTGCGAATAAAGATTGGAACGAAGATTTGAAAGAAATGAGGTGTAACAAATGAAAACATTGTACGTAGACATGGACGGGACACTGGCGAAATGGAAGCCAGTTGAGAAATTTGAAGAGCTATATGAACCTGGATTTTTCCTTACCGCTCGAACAAATGAAAACGTCGTGAATGCCATTAGGGGTATTAAACTGCACGAACCTGACATCGAAGTCAAGATTCTCTCTGCAAGGTTAGCGGATTCTCCATATGCCGAAGCCGAAAAGATTGCCTGGCTTCAGAGAAATATCCCTGAAATCCCGCAGGAAGACTATATCTTCACTGTTTGTGGAGAGCCCAAGAGCAAGTTCATTTCAGAGATTGATAGGGATAGCTTTTTGCTTGACGATTATACAAAGAATCTCTTGGAGTGGGAAGCTGCCGGCGGCACAGGCATAAAGCTTTTGAACGGCATAAATCATACGCACGGAACATGGCAGGGATTATCTGTTCATCATTCTGCTTCGCCTGAAGCGTTGCGTGATGAGCTAATGTGGCAGACAAAGTTCTTGCCTGAGATTGGCATTCAAGAGCAAAACTCAGAAACAAGTTCCCAACAGACGAGTGAATCACTTGAATCCAACCCGGAAGCTGATTTGAGTATAGATATGGCGATTTAGCCAAGAAAGGAAAAAATTATGGAAAGAGAAATAAATGCGGGTTATCACATTTTTTGGTTTGGAGGCAGTTATGCGGCAGGGTACTGCCCGTCTGCGCCCGACCCGTTTGTAGTATGGGACGTAGACCATCGAGGTGATTACAATTTCGGTCGCTATAGGAGTACGCTGGAAGAAACTTGTAAAACAGTATATGAGTTGCCCTTTCATTCGAACACTACTGTCACACCTAAAGAAGCTTTTGACAAGTATATGGCTGAAACTTTTAAGGCTCTTGATGTTGCAGAAGATGTTCTCGGAGAAATAAAGGAACATGCAAGAACTCGGTTGATAATCGGGGCGTCAGATGTCAATAAATATGCAGATATTGGAGATATAAACAGAAACCATACAAACTATGGGATAGTTACACAGTGCACGGCCACTCTTGTGCGGGCAGGCGAAGAGCCGGTAGTTCCTGTCTATGAAACGGAAGGAGTTTTAAGGATACCAAGTGTTATCATTGGTGGAAAACTCATTGAGTTGGAGCACTCGAATGAACATGTAGAAATTCCGAGGACTGACATAAACCCAGAAACTCCAGAACCCAACCATGAATCAGATTTCGGCATGGACATAGGCATGCCAATGATGTAAGAGGAGAGAATTATGAACAAGTACGTTGACACAAAGGCGATAGAAAAACCGGCGTATGTCTGCGGGTACGCTGAAGATGCCGTATATTTCAAGACGGAAGCCGATGAATACTATGTTTTGCTGCTTTCAGCCAATGAAACACCTCTGATGTATGACATAGGTGATGTGGAGGATACGGCTGATTTGCTCCCTCTCCCGGGAGGAGGGCTTTTCGTATGAGTGAAGCAGCTGAACGCCTGAAAGCGCAGGCTGAGGATATAATCGAGAATTTCCGGAGTAAGCCGGAAGACATTGCCGAATTTCTCCGGTTCAAGGCACGGCTGAACCTGTATGCGTATTCGCCCAGGAACACGGCTTTAATCTATGCTCAGAATCCGAATATCTCTTTCGTTGCCTCATACAAGAAGTGGCAGGATTTGGGTTACAACGTCATAAGGAAAGGCGGCATGAAAATTCTTGCGCCGGCAAAAGCCACGCTCTTTGAAACAGAGGAAAACGGAGCGAAGATATGGAAAAGACTTTCAGAAGCCACACCGGCAGAGAAGGCTCTTGTAAAAGCCGGTGGGCTGAAGAGTGTATCAAAAACTGTGTTTGTTGTAGGCAATGTATTTGACATCTCTCAAACGAATTGCCCGGTCGAGGATTACCCGAAGCTTTTCAGGCTCGGATATGAATCAGAGCAGCATGCAGAGCTGTATGAAATTCTTAAATCATTCACAGAGGCTCAGGGCATTCCTGTTCATGAGGCTGATATGAATTCCGTCTTATTGCATGGTGCATATTATCCCGCTACTCATCATATAGAGATGAATCCCATGTTGAATGATACGGAAAAGCTTTCAACACTTGCGCACGAGCTCGGTCATGCCTGGATGCACAATGCCGACAATGACTCTCTTCAGCTCACCTGCATAAAAGAGTGCGAGGCCGACATGATGAGCATGATGATTCATTCAAAGCTCGGTCTTGAAGTCTCCGACGGGCGCAAATCTCATTTCCTTACTTCATATAGAGAGGCTTCTCAAATTGAAGACTTCTCTCTCACAGAGACTTTGGACAATGTGTGCGGAGAATTCAAAAGCATTGCTGACGGATTTGAGCCTTATCTGCAAAACTTAGACATGAATCGGAATATGGAATTAAACGAATTAGCCATTGAGATGGGTTGATGGCAGAAAGGAGAATTTATGAGTTCTGAATTGAGCCCCGGATTGATAGCATTCATAGTCATTTTCGTCGTAGCCATGATTGTCGGTTATATTGCTACAAATGGAAAAAAGGCAAATCTCAATATCAAACGCAGGGTTGTGGGCGACAATCAACTCGGCGCCGCTCGATGGGCAACAGAAAAGGAGAAACATGAATCTGTCAAGCGAATACGATATGAGCCTGAAGCCTGGCGTGCCGGAGAGAGGCTTCCGACCGACGAGGGCTTCATCATCGGCTATATAAAATCTGGAAAGAAAATCTATGCCTTAGTGGATACTGCGGATAATCATACCTTGATGATTTCCGCACCCGGCGGCGGGAAAACTACAAGCCTGATGATACCCAACATCGAGTATGCGCTTGCAACCGGCATGTCTTTCATCTCAACGGATTCAAAAGGGGAAATCCTTGAAAGGTATGGAAATATCGCAAATTGGTACGGTTACACTCCCTACATTGTGGATTATCGTAATCCTACAAAATCCATGCCTAATAATCTGCTTCAGCCAATGAATCAATATTATGATTTGTTCCGGGAGACCGGAGACATCAAGTATCGTTCCTTGGCCGAACGCCACGCAAAGATTATCGCCTCATCAATAGTCCGTTCCAAAGGATTCACCGACGCCGGGCAGAATGCATATTTCTATGACGCAGCCGAAGGTTTAATTGCGGCAGTATGCCTGTTGGTAACTGAGTGCTGCGAAAGAAGCGAAAGACACATCGTCACAGTATTCAAGCTCGTCCTTGAAATGACGAAGCCCGGCAAGACATCAACTGCAAAGAAAGCAGTAAGCCGGCTTGCTGAAATCATGGAGCTACTTCCTGAGGAACATAAGGCGAAGTGGCTTGCCGGCTCTGCAATGTCCGGAATAGGTCAATCAATCTCAAATGTTCTCTCTACGGCCATGACCCGCCTGCTCTCTTTTGTTGATTCAGAAACGGAGCAGATTCTTTGCTTTGATTCGCCGATAAATATGGAAGATATATGCAAGCATAAAATAGCTGTCTTCATCGTGTTTCCTGAAGAGGATAAAACAAAGCATGTGCTTGTTTCTCTCATGCTCTCGCAGATGTACCAGGCGGCTTTTACCTATGCGGATTTGCATGAGGGGAAATTCCTGAAGCGACGCCTGTACATCTATGCAGACGAGTTCGGGATTCTGCCGCCACAGGATAATGTTAAAAACGTGTTTGCTGCCGCCCGAAGCAGGAATATCATTATCGCTCCGGCAGTACAGACGCTTGCACAGCTTGATGATTTATATGGTCATAACGGAGCAAGAACGATAAAGGGCTGCAGCCAAACTGCAATATACGGCGGTTTTGCACCTCTGTCTGATGATATTGAGCCTCTCGCCAAAGGGCTTGGTAATCAGACTATCGCCAGCAGCAGCACCTCGCACTCAACAAGCTATAACGGAGGCAAAAACACCTCTCAGAGCCAACAGATGGCCAGGCGTGAATTGATGACAGCAGAGGAACTCAAACATCTGCCTGACAGACACTGGGTAGTTGAGAGGAAATCACGGCAACCATTTATCTCATATATGCCTTACTTCACTGAATGGGGAATCACACTCGACCACCCGTTTGAAGCAGATGGATACGGCGGACTGCGCAACGTCAGCTATGGCAGCTGTGACAGACTGGAATCAATTATCCGTCTGATATATAAGACAAGGCGGGTGCATGTGCCAGTAAACCATGATTCAGAATTTGGAGATTCTTCAGAACCAATTAGCCCGGATTCATATTAAGTTATATGCGCCCTCTCGGTGTCTCATCGGGAGGGCATTTTTATGCAGTTCACACACAACTCAGAAGAAAGGGATTTAACCATGAATTATGTAATGACAAGCACAGCCATATTTGATTTGTCGCCCAAGGCGGCGACGCTGCTATTGTTCTTGCAAGATAAAGCAAACAACAAGACCCGTTCAAGCTTTTGGCGGCGTGAGAAAATTGCCGCCATATGCGAGATGAGCTTGTCGAGCTTCGCACGTGCGCTCAGAGAGCTGAAGAATAGAAAGCTCGTAGAGGTTAGAGAACGTTATGAAGCCTGTGGACGGCAAAGGAGTAATGAATACGTTCTCCTTGAAGGCTTCGCCGCCGACGAGGAAGAGGTTTTGCATTCTTCTCCTGTTCAAGAATTCTCCGCTCACCGTGTGCTGCTCACCGGCAATGTGCTGAAGGTATATCTGTATCTCATCAAACGCTGCGGAAAACAGAGCATATCCGCACTCAGCAAAAATCAGATAGCTTCAGCTTGCGGTGTCAGCACATCAACGGTTTATCGCTGCCTGAAAGAACTTGCAGAGAATGGCTACATTGAATATGAACAGCAAACAGAGGAAACGGCAAATGGTCATGCGGCACAAGCAAGAAATCTCTATCGAATTAGGCAATCTTCTCCTGTGAAAACGGCGTTTGATGCTGCTTTGTTGTCTCTTTTCTCATTTTTGACACCCTCCCCCATGTCAGAGATGACACCCCTAAGAACTATCTCCCCTTTTAACTTTATGTGTAAGGAAAAAAAGAATAGAGCTTTATTGAAGCTTAAAAGTAAACTTGCTGAATGCGGACATAAAATCGCTCGATTATTTGCGTAACTGATTTCTCGGCGATTCGGCTTTTTCTCCTTACTTTTTAGGAATACAGGGTGTAAAATACTCTCTGTTGTCAAAAATCACATAAATGTTAAGGAGGATTCAAAATGTCACACACAATCGAAAGTTGGATAGAAAAATGGCTTACGGAATATCTACCGCACCACGCTGAGCCTAAAACGGTGAGCTGCTATGCGGACGCAGCGAAACGTGCATTTCGTCATTCAACAAAGCTGCCAGGCACGCCGCTGACTGAATTCAATTCCTTGATGTTTCAGGAGATGCTTGATTCGCTGGCAGAACGGTATGCCAGGTCTTCGGTCAATCACGTCCGGGCGTGCTTCAAGAAAGCCTATGACTATGCCCAGGTTCATGGCTTCAGCGACTACAATCCTTGCGCCCGTGCTGAGATTTCACGGGAAGCCCGGACGAAGGAAATCCTTCCGCTGACGCAAGAGGAGCAAAGCCGGCTTGAAAACGCCTTGGTCGGTGATTCACATGGGCGCATTGCTATTTTCTTTCTGCGAACAGGTTTGCGCCGGCACGAGCTCATCAATCTCACCTGGGAGGACTGGAACGAAAATGAAAGCCTCATTCGTATCCGGAAAAGCAAAACCGACGCCGGCAGAAGAATAATCCCTCTCTCACCTGAAGCTTCAATGATTCTTGCTCATTATCGCCTTATCGGCCGCAAAAACAATCATGAGCACATTTTCACGAACAGTCAGGGAAACCCTCTGACGAAAAGCTCGCTTGACAAGATGGTTTTGAGACTTCGCAAGAAAACCGGCATTGCGAAATTATCCGTGCATGTGCTCCGGCACACATTCGCAACCAGGGCGATTGAGCGAGGCATGAATGTCAAAGCTCTCTCAAAGATTCTCGGACATACAAGTGTGGCATTCACGTATCAGCAATACGTATCGCCTGACATTGACTTCCTGCGCAAGGAGATGTGCTGCATATCAAATCTCGGCGCAGTGCAATCCGGAGCTCAGCTCAGTTTATTCAAAACCGGAAGTGCTTCCGGTTTTTGAAAGGAAATTCGTCGGCATGATAAAAGCGGAAGTACTTCCGCTTTTTTAGGTCTGAAAAATATTTTTGAAATTTCTTTCTGCGATTGTTGACATTTCATTTTCGGCACGCTATCATGTGGACAGTGGTCTATCCCACCACTAAGCTAAGCGCCAACAATCCGGCGTTTCCAAATGGGATTGTGTGTGATGACTACGCCATGTCGGGGCGGCGTTCCCAAATTGCCCCGCACGAATATCCAGGCTTCCGTGATTTAACGGAAGCCTTTTCTTTTTACCCTCGCTGCGGCGTGGGAATTTTTATTTTGAGGTAAAACTATGAAACTGAAAGCAGGAAAGCTATATAAAATCAAGCAGGAATTCTTTGACACTGTTGCCGAGCCGCTTATGAAGCTCGGAAGCTCACCGGAAAGGCGTCCGCATGTTCTTCTGTTCAAGGATTCCGGCTCTGACCTATACTGGTTTGCACCATGCAGTACCAGGATTGACAAGTACCAGGATATAATTGACAGACGCACTGAACAGGGCAAGCCGACGGACACGATAAAGATTATGAAGACACAGGGTATCAAGCAAGCTATCTCACTGATAGATATGTTCCCTGTGAGCGAAGAATATATCTCAGCTCCGTTTATCAAGAATAAACGGCATTTAGGAATAAGCAAACCACAGGATATGCAGGATTTGAACAAGTCTGCACGATTTGTCTTAACACAGATAAATTCTGGTAATGCCCTGAGCCCGACACAGCCGGACGCACTCAGAATCAAGGAGATTATGCTCGACGAACAGAATCTTGATATGAGCCATGAGCAGCCGGAGATAGGAGGTGAGCTCCAGCAGGATATTGAGATTGGAATGTGAAAGTGAAAGTGGAAGTGCTTCCGGTTTAGTTGCAAATGCCTATTGTAAGGATTGGTTACGAGTGATATAATTATTGTAAATTCACATTTCTATGAAGGAGGAAGTATAATGAATTTGCGAAGCTTTAGAGAAAAAATCGAAAAAAAGAGAATAGAGGCAAATGGAATTGATGAGGTGCTAACAATTACACAACAAAAGGTCCTGCTTGCTCAATTGATAATTCTCTTGACGAAACAATTTGAATTTCTTCAAGATGAGCAAAATATCTCAGTGTTAGAGCAGTATGAGGAACTCTCCAAGAAGAAACAAGAAGTTTCACCTATCAATAATTTTTGCAGAGATATTATAGAAATATTTGAGGAATTTGAAGCATTGATAGATTCCATGCCTTTTTATGAGACTCGTCCAGAAAATGAACAATCCTTCCCAAACACTAAGAGCATTATTCCCGCACTTTCTCAAAATAGTGCAAAAATAAACGTTTTTATGAAAAGAATTAGCATATTATCTGCGTTTAAAGTATTAAAACATCTCATTGGGCATGGCAAAACACTAATAGTTTTAGGTGCTAATGGCAGTGGGAAAACTTCTCTTGCTAATTACCTAAAGACTTCCGAAACGCATATAAAAGTTATTCCTGCAACAAAGCCAATTAAGGCAATGGGATTTATACCGAGTATATATAATTCAACTATTGAAACTTACCAAAGTGAAGTATTCGAAGGAGGCGATTTGAAAGAAGATTTATTGCAAAAGTTAATTATCGGCCTTTGCAAAGAGCATGACAATGCAGCTCGTACGTATTTAAATACAGGTAATAAAGCAGATACTTTATTTAATAAGGTCAAGAGAATTTTTGATTCTTTTTTCAATATAGAGCTTGACGATTCAAATTTTGGAGAAAAACAGGTGCAGGGAAAAGCAGAAAACAGTCTATTTCCTTTTAACAATATGAGCGATGGAGAGCGTGCGGCTTTCTTCTATATTGCAACAGTAATTATTGCGCCGCTCAACTCCTTCATTGTGGTAGATGAGCCTGAAAATCACTTAAATCCAGCCATCTATAATAAGATTTGGGACAAGCTAATAGAGGAACGAAATGATTGTCAGTTCATTTTTATTTCTCATACGATGGAATTCATAAATGCAAGAACGAATTATGAACTCGTGAAAATAAAGAATTTTGCTTATCCAGATACGTTTGATTTTGAGTTCTTAGGTGATTCCCTGGAAAATTTAGATTCTGAGGTCATCGTTGAATTAGTAGGAAGCCGTAAGCCTATTTTATTTTGTGAGGGTTCGAAAACTGGCTATGATTTTAAGATATACGAGAAATTATTTGGTAACGAATATACTGTGATACCGACAGGCACGTGTATTGATGTCGTAAATAGCGTTGAGGCTTGTAATAAATATGCGGGCACGTATAGTATATCATCGGCAATTGGAATAATTGATTCTGACCTTAAAAGGGAAGAAGAAATTGAGCAATTAAAAGGGAAGCAAATATATCCATTAAAGTATAATGAGGTTGAAATGTTATTGCTTGATGAATCAATTTTCAAAAAGGCATTGGTCCATGTTTTCAAAGAAGAAACTGAATTTGAATCCTTTAGAAACCGTTTTTTTGATAACAGACCGATCGCGGCCATCTCCTCCTCGACCTTCGCCGAAGCCGATTTGTGCTTCACCGGTGCCGGAGCGGCTTCCACGGGGACTGCGTTCTTGCGAGCGTGCAACTTCTGCATCGCCATGCCGAACACCTTCAAAACCAGGAAGATCAAAACCAGTGCCGAGAACACGACGGTCATCGCGATGATCGCCATCACCCCGCCCGAGGGGTCCCTCTGGCGGAACAGCTCGCCCTGGGGCACCGCGGCGACGGTCTCGTTGGTCGCGCCGGGAGTGGTTCGCGGCAGCGCCATCAAACGCGCTTCTTCGGAGCCTTCGGGGGTCATCCAACCCACCGAAACGTCGGGCCTCTGGGCCGCCGGATCGAGCGTCATCTGGTCGATTACCGCTCCCGAACCGTTGTAGAAGGTGATTTTGGTCACCCCGTCCAGCGTGAAGTTGGTGTAGAAAGTCCCTTTGGTGCCGGTGCCCTCGCAGAAGAAAACCACGTAGCCCAGGGGTGAAATCTTAGTGCGTGGGTCCCCGGGCGGGATCCTGTACAGGGTCTCGCGCGAGTCGGTGGTGGCGCGCAGGTATAGGCCGCCGATATCTATGGTAGAGTGGCTTTCGTTGTGAAGCTCGATCCATGAGGAGCGATGTCCATAGTCGTCCTCGTAGTTATCGACGTTCTTTACCAACACCTCGTTGATCCGCATTTCGTTTACTCCCTGCGCCGCGG
>QMCE01000451.1_pt1 | contig 36445 bp, 43 predicted proteins | sample 1821851 | NCBI WGS metagenome assembly QMCE01 (sample SAMN09453174, study PRJNA476694) | Termite gut metagenome, whole genome shotgun sequencing project. | isolation source: worker | host: Odontotermes sp. | place: South Africa:Pretoria | collected 2016-01-28 | reverse complement strand
TATTCCCCGAGATCGACTACGACAAGATAGACAAGGTCAGGGGTATGGATATAAGCTTTGTCACAACCGCGAGAACGGACGAAGAGTCCCGCGAGCTTTTAAGCTTGATGGGCGCTCCGTTCCAAAAGTAAGGGAGGTTTATCGGTGGCTAAAAAGTCTATGATAGCAAAACAGCAGAGGCCGGCGAAGTTCTCATCCAGGGCTTATAACCGGTGCAAAATCTGCGGGCGGCCACACGCCTACCTTCGCAAGTTCGGGGTTTGCCGCATTTGCTTCCGGGAGCTTGCCTATAAGGGACAGATACCCGGCGTAAGAAAAGCAAGCTGGTAGACTAAAGTACTGTATTAGAAGGAGGTTGACGGTATGCAGATAACCGACAGCATAGCCGATATGCTAACACGCATCAGAAACGCGAACTCGGCGAAGCACGACACGGTGGATATACCCGCTTCCAATATGAAAAAGGCAATCGCCAAGATCCTGTTGGAAGAAGGATATATTAAAGGCTTTAACGTCACTGAAGACGGAAAGCAGGGCGTGATCAAGATCGCGCTCAAATACGGCGAAAACAAGACTCAGGTCATACGCGGGCTAAAGAGGGTCTCTAAGCCGGGCCTTCGCATCTACACAAGCTGCGAGGACTGCCCCAAGGTCATGAAAGGCCTCGGCATCGCGGTGCTCTCGACCTCGCACGGCGTCATGACCGACAAATCCGCCCGCAAGGCGAAAGTCGGCGGCGAAGTACTCGCCTACATCTGGTAAGGGGGAACGTTTAAGTGAGCAGAACAGGCAGAAAACCGATAAATGTCCCCGCCGGAGTAGACGTCGCGATCGACGGCAACACCGTCACAGTCAAGGGCAAGCTGGGTACTTTGGTGCAGAGCTTCAGCCCCGAGATGACGATCGAGAAGGACGGAGCCGTGGTTTCGGTTAAGCGCCCGGGAGACGAGGCCAGGCTCAGGAGCCTGCACGGCCTTACCAGGACATTAATCGACAACATGGTGGTCGGGGTCTCCGCGGGCTTTAAGAAAGAGCTCGAGATCAACGGCGTGGGCTACCGCGCGCAGAAGCAGGGCAATAATCTGGTGATGAACCTCGGGTTTTCGCATCAGATTATCATGCCGGAGCGGGACGGCATTTCAATAGAGGTGCCGGCTCCCAACAAAGTAATTGTCTCGGGTCCTGACAGGCAGAAGGTCGGACAGTTCGCGGCTGAGGTCCGCGGCAAGCGCCCTCCCGAGCCGTACAAGGGCAAGGGCATAAAATATGTCGGCGAAACTATCATCCGCAAGGAAGGCAAAGCCGGCAAGGGCAAGAAGTAGGAGGAGCGAAAGGTATGGTTACAAAGCCTGATTCCAACAAGGCGAGGCTTAAAAGGCACATGCGCCTTCGCAACAAGATCAGCGGCACGCAGCTTCGGCCGCGCCTCAATGTGTTCCGTTCCGCCAAGCATATCTATGCCCAGCTGATAGACGACGCCGCCGGCAAGACCCTCGTTAGCGCAAGCACTATAGAAAAAGACTTCGAGGGCTTTGGCGGGAATAAAGAGGCCGCCAAAAAGGTTGGTAAGGCGATCGCCGAGAAGGCCGTTAAGGCGGGAATCACCGAGTGCGTGTTTGACCGCGGCGGTTATATCTACCACGGCAGGGTAAAAGAATTAGCTGACGGAGCCAGAGAAGGCGGACTGAAGTTTTAAAGGAGGGAATACTGTTTGGCAAGGATTGACGCATCCACAATGGATTTGACCGAGCGTGTGGTTTCTATAAACCGCGTGTCCAAGACGGTCAAGGGCGGACGCATATTCAAGTTCGCGGCCCTGGTCGTGGTCGGCGACGGCAACGGCACGGTGGGCTTCGGACTTGGCAAGGCGTCAGAGGTTCCCGACGCTATCCGCAAGGGAATTGAAGACGCCAAGAAAAACTTAAACAAGATCGCCATGCGAGGCACGACTATCCCCCACGAGGTCATCGGCGCTTTCGGAGCTGCCAGAGTTCTCATGAAGCCGGCCCCGCAGGGCACCGGCGTTATTGCGGGCGGGCCCGTGCGCGCCGTGCTCGAAATCGCGGGAGTTAAGGACGTGCGCACAAAGTGCCTGCGCTCCAACAACTCCTGCAATGTAGTCACGGCGACAATTGAAGGGCTAAAAAGCCTGCGCAACCTCAAACAGGTGGCGGCGCAGCGCGGCAAGACGCCCGAAGAAATACTGGGTTAGGGGTTGTTGGTTTAAATGAAAAAGATCAAGCTCGTCAAGAGCCTTATCGGCTGCAAAAAGGACCAGATCGCCACCGCGCACAGCCTGGGACTCAAGAGGCCCGGCCAGTGTGTCACCCAGCCGGACAACGCGGCTACACAGGGCAAGATCACAAAAATCAGACACCTCGTAGAGGTTAGTGAAGAGAACTAATAAGGAGGTGCACAAAATATGAAACTGCATGAACTTGCACCCGCTCCGGGCTCCAACAAAAAAGCTTACCGCAAGGGCAGGGGGCCGGCGAGCGGTAACGGCCACACGGCGGGTAAGGGCCACAAGGGCCAGAAGGCCAGAAGCGGCGGCGGCGTGAGACCGGGCTTTGAAGGCGGGCAGATGCCACTGGCGAGGCGCCTGCCAAAGCGCGGCTTCAACAACATCTTCGCGACGGTCTACGCCACGGTCAACGTGAGCGAACTCAACAAATTTGAGGACGGCGCAGTAGTCGACGAGGCGGCGATCGTTTCCGCGGGGCTGCTGAAGAAGACACTTGACGGAATAAAAATACTAGGTGACGGCACGCTTGAGCGCAAGCTGACCGTCAGGGCCAAAGCTTTTTCCGGCTCGGCGAAGGACAAGATAGAGCAGGCAGGCGGAAAGGCCGAGGTGATTTAATTGCTGGAAACCTTAAGAAACGCTTGGCGTATAGAGGATCTTCGTAAAAAAATCATTTACACCCTTATCGTGATCATGGTTTTCCGAATAGGCGCCGCGATTCCCGTACCGTTTATGGACGCGTCGGAGCTTGCGGCGGCGGCGGGAGCCAACACCGGACTTGCGGGACTCATGGGCTATATCGACATCCTGACAGGCGGCGCGTTTTCAAGCGCAACGCTCTTCGCCATGAGTATCTCGCCGTATATCACATCCTCGATCATCATCCAGCTTTTGACTGTGGCAATCCCCGCGCTGGAGGCCATGTCAAAGGAGGGCGACGAGGGCCGCAAGAAGCTCGCCAAGATCACCCGTTACACCACTGTGGCGCTCGCGCTTTTACAGAGCACGGCCTACTATATCATGAACCGCAACATGGGCTATGTGCTCTACTATAGCGGCTTTGAGGGCTGGTTTTCCGCCGCCGTCATCATTCTGACGTTCACGGCCGGCGCGATGCTTATAGTCTGGCTGGGCGAAAGCGTTGACAAACGCGGGATCGGAAACGGCATTTCTATCATCCTCTTCGCGGGTATCATCTCGCGCGGACCCAGCACGCTGGGTATGTTGTGGAGCATGTGGCAGGGCGCGCTTGCGGGAGACACCCGGATGTTCTTTATCGTGCCGGGTATCGTGGTGCTGTTCCTGTTCGTCATCATAGCCATAGTTCACATGACCAACGCCGAGCGCAGGATCCCAGTTCAGTACGCAAAGCGCGTAGTAGGCCGCAAGATGTACGGCGGTCAGGCGAGCTATATCCCCGTAAAGGTCATGATGTCGGGCGTTATGCCCATCATCTTTGCAAGCGCGATTTTGTCTATCCCCTCCATGATCAGCGGATTTGCGAATATTGACCCGGCCACCTGGCTGGGCCGGTTCCTGGCCGTGTTCAATTACAGGTCATGGGTGTACGCGGTGCTGTATTTCCTGCTTATAATCGCTTTCAACTACTTCTATGTGGCAATACAGTATAACCCCGTGGAGATCGCGAACAACCTGCGGAAGTCCAACGGTACGATTCCGGGTATGCGTCCCGGCAAGCCGACTTCGGACTTTATCGCAAAGGTTATAGGGAAAATCACGCTTGTGGGCGCGCTCTTCGTGGCGGGAGTGGCAATTTTGCCGATCATACTGGGCGGTATCGTCGGGATTGACATCGCTCTGGGAGGCACGACGATCATTATTATCGTTGGCGTCGCGCTCGACACGGTGCGCCAGCTTGAATCGATGATGATGATGCGCCATTACAAGGGATTCCTGGAATAAACCGGGGCATAAGGGGATTGGTATCATGAAGCTGATATTACTCGGAGCACCCGGCGCGGGAAAGGGCACTCAGGCCGAGATGATCTGCGAGCGCCTCAAGATTCCCGCAATCAGCACGGGCAACATCATCCGCGAGGCCATACAAAACAGCACGGAGGCGGGACAAAAGGCCAAGGCCTACGTTGAATCGGGCGGCCTTGTGCCGGACAATATAGTTATTGACATGCTCGGCGAACGGCTTTCACAGCCCGACTGCAAGGACGGATATATCCTGGACGGCTTCCCGCGCAACGTTGCCCAGGCGCAGGCGCTGGACGCAATGGGTATAGTGATCGAAAAGGTAATTGATCTTGAGGTCGAAGACCTTAAGATCGAAAAACGCCTTACCGGACGCCGCGTGTGCGGAGTGTGCGGCGCGAGCTACCATCTGGACTATAAGCCGCCCGCTGTGCCGGACGTCTGCGACAAATGCGGCGGCAAGCTCACAGCAAGGAAAGACGACGAACCCGCCACCGTGCGCGAACGCCTTAGGGTGTACCACGACCAGACCGAGCCGCTTAAGGATTACTACCACGCGGTGGGAAAGCTTTTTGTGGTGCAGGGGCAGGAAGAGGTGGCGGACACCTCCCGCCTGGTCCTGGCAGCGCTGGAAGCGTGAGGCACGGGGAATGATAGCATTACGGGGCAGGCAGGAGCTTGAGAAAATGCGCGCGGCGGGCATAATATCAGCCGAAGCCCTTAAGATTGGCGGCGAGGCTGTTAAGCCGGGCGTGACTACCGCGCAGATATGCGCGGCCATGGCGAAATATATTAAAAAGCAAAACGCGATCCCCTCTTTTCTGGGATACGGCGGGTTTCCTGCGGAGGCCTGCATATCGGTGAACAACGAGGTCATCCACGGCATACCGGGGCCGCGCGTTCTGCGCGAGGGCGACATTGTAAGTATTGACGTAGGCGCGCAGTACAGGGGCTACCACGGTGATAACGCGGCGACATACGCTGCGGGCGAGGTTTCGGCGGAGGCAAAGAAGCTTCTTAAAGAGACCGGGGAAAGCCTTAAAAAGGCTATCCTGGCCGTGAAAGCCGGGGCCAGGGTCGGAGACGTCTCTTGGGCGGTGCAGTCGCATATCGAAAGCGTCGGACTAGGCGTCGTAAAGGCTTGGGTAGGCCACGGAATTGGACGGGAGATGCACGAGTCGCCGGAAGTTCCCAACTTCGGGAACCCCGGCAGGGGGCCGAGGCTCGCGGCGGGCATGGTGCTCGCGATAGAGCCGATGGTGAATTACGGCTCGGGCGAAACGCTGACCGCGGAAGACGGTTGGACGATAATCTCGACAGACGGCAGCCTCTCGGCGCACTTTGAGCATACGGTGGCCGTGACCGACAACGGGCCGGTCATACTCACGCTGTTGTGAGGTGGGCAAAATGCTTGTACCGGGGCAGATCGTGAAATCGACCGCAGGGCGCGACAGGGAACGTTTTTTTGTGGTAACGCAGGTGGCGGGCGGCCGGGCGATGATCGCCGACGGCAAGCTCAGAAGACTTGAAAAACCAAAGCCAAAGAACACCCTGCACCTGGCGCCTACCCAGACATTCGTGGAAATTGCCGGCGTAACCGACAAAAAGCTCAGAAAAATCCTTGAAGCTTTTAAAACCAAAAGAGAGGGAGGCAGTAAGATTTGTCAAAGTCAGACGTTATAGAGGTCGAAGGCAAAGTATTGGAGTCGCTGCCGAACGCGCAGTTCATGGTGGAGCTTACCAACGGCCACAAAATACTGGCGCATATTTCAGGCAAGCTGCGCATGAATTTTATACGCATTCTGCCCGGAGACAGGGTAACGGTGGAAATTTCGCCGTATGACCTCACCAAAGGGCGTATCACATGGCGATCCAAGTAGTAGACGGCAGAGAATAGTTATATAGAGAATAGTGAGCAACACAAACGAAGTTCTCTTGAAAGGATGGATTATCTATGAAAGTCAGGCCATCGGTTAAGCCGATTTGCGAAAAATGCAAGATCATCAAGCGCAAAGGCAGGATCATGGTAATCTGCGCTAACCCCAAGCACAAACAGCGCCAGGGTTAATTAAAAAGGAGGTGCAACCAGAATGGCTCGTATAGCCGGTGTAGACCTGCCCCGCGAAAAGAGGGTGCAAATAGGGCTGACCTATATTTTCGGCGTAGGCCGTAAAACCGCCGACAATATCCTCGCCGCCACAAACGTGGACCCGGATATCCGCGTCCGCGACTTAAGCGAAGAAGATGTCTCGAAGCTCCGCGATTACATTGACAAGAACGTCATGGTCGAGGGCGACTTGAGGCGCGACGTGGCGCTCAATATCAAGCGGCTGATAGAAATCGGCTGCTATCGCGGCGTCCGTCACAGAAAGGGCCTGCCGGTGCGCGGCCAGCGTTCAAAAACCAACGCCCGCACCAGAAAAGGACCCAAGAAGACCATAGCAAACAAGAAGAAATAGCAGCTTGAAGCTGCACACAGGACGTTTTACGTGCAGTCAGTTAACGGGTTTTTTTACTCGGAAAAATGCAGGCACAAAGGCAAGAATTTAGATAGCAGTATTTGATAATGGGAGGGATTCTACAAAAATGGCGAAAGCTACCGCAAAAAAGGCTACGACCAGAGTGCGCCGCCGCGAAAAGAAAAATATCGAGAAGGGCGCGGCGCATATCCAGTCCACATTTAACAACACTATCGTCACTATTACCGACGTGCGCGGAAACGCCCTTTCCTGGGCCAGCGCGGGCGGGCTTGGCTTTAGGGGAAGCAGAAAATCCACGCCCTTTGCCGCTCAGACCGCCGCGGAGACCGCCGCGAAGGCCGCCATGGAACACGGCCTTAAATCTGTCGAGGTCTTTGTAAAGGGACCGGGCAGCGGGCGCGAGGCTGCGATTCGCGCGTTGCAGGCGGCGGGGCTTGAGGTCAACATGATCAAGGACGTCACGCCTATTCCGCACAACGGCTGCCGCCCGCCCAAAAGAAGACGCGTGTAAGCGTATAAGGAGGTGCAAACATGGCATTAAACCACGATCCGGTACTGAAAAAATGCAGGACGCTCGGCATAAGCCCCGGCGTTTTAGGCTACTCTAAAGAGACGCGCCGCGACCCAAAAAGGAACGCGCGCAGAGCGAAGGCAAGCGAGTACGCTTTGCAGCTTAAAGAAAAGCAAAAGGCCAAATTCATCTACGGCGTGCTGGAAAAGCAGTTCCGCCGCATATTCGAAAAAGCCGAGCGCATGAAGGGCCAGACAGGCGAAAATCTGCTCAGCCTTCTTGAGCGCCGTCTTGACAACGTGGCGTTTGTGATGGGCTTTGGCGACACCCGCCGTCAGGCCAGGCAGTTTGTCAATCACGGGCATATCCAGGTGAACGGCAAGCGCGTGAATATACCGTCCTATGTCGTGCGTCCCGGGGACGTTGTGTCTGTCAGACCCAAGAGCCGCCAGACCGAGACATTTAAGGAGCTTGCCGAAAGGGCCAGGGTAATTCCCGCGTGGATTACCGGCAGCACGGCTTCCTTTGAAGGCAAGGTGGAGCGTTTGCCAGTCCGCGAGGATATCGACGTTCCGATTAACGAGACTTTTATCGTCGAGCTTTACAGCAAGTAACAGCCAGAATTTAAGGGAAAGCGGGAACGAAAAAAGGCGGTTTAGCGGGCCGCCTTAATAGGGAGGGTTTCTATTTGGTCAAAATTATCGAGCCGAAAATTGAAACAGCGGAGCTTAAGCCGGACGGCACATACGGCCGTTTTATCGGTGAACCGTTGGACAGGGGCTTCGGCACAACTCTGGGTAACAGCCTGCGCCGCGTTTTGCTCTCCTCGCTCCCCGGTGTGGCGGTGATCTCCGTCAAAATAGACGGGATTCAGCATGAGTTTTCAACTATACCCGGCGTGAAAGAGGACGTCACAGAAATTATACTCAACATCAAGGGACTCACCGCGAAGCTTTACACAGACGAGCCGAAGACCGTGCGCATAAACGCCGAGGGCGAGTGCGAGGTGACCGCGGGTTCAATAGATGCCGACGCGGAAATCGAGATACTTGACCCAAGCATGCATATCGCCACCTTGGGCGAGGGCGCGAAGCTTTCTATGGAGATTACGCTTAACAAGGGCCAGGGCTATGTTTCGGCCGAGCGCAACAAGCAGACCGAGCTCGACAAGGCTCCCATAGGCACGATCCCCGTTGACAGTATTTACACCCCGGTGCTGAAAGTAAACTATTACGTTGACAACACCCGCGTAGAACAGATAACCGACTATGACAAGCTGACGCTGGAAGTCTGGACGGACGGCACGATCTCCGCAAAGGAGGCCGTGAGCCTTGCCGCCAAGATTCTCAATAGACAACTCAACCATTTCGTCGACCTTTCAGACGAGATGAGTGCCGCCGAGATACTCGAGAAAAAAGAGGATTCCGGAAAAGAAAAGGCTCTTGAGATGACGATTGAGGAGCTTGACTTATCTGTACGCGCTTTCAATTGCTTAAAACGCGCGGGAGTCAACACCGTGCAGGACCTCGTATACAAATCTCCCGAGGAGATGATGAAGGTCCGCAATCTGGGCAAAAAATCTCTCGAGGAGGTCATAGCCAAGCTCAACTCGCTGGGCTTCAACCTCTCGAACGAAGAAGAGTAGGCGGCGCAACCAATTCGTTGACAGTCTGTAGGGAGCGGCTTCACAGACGCTCCGTGGATTTCACAATACTGCGGCGCGTCAAGGATGCCGCGCCATACAACCAATCAACAAATTCTGAGTATTACCCGATAGGTTTGCGCATCACAAAGTAAACTGCAATGAATCAGGAAGGAGTGAACTACTATGCCAGGTTCCAGAAAGCTCGGCAGGGCGACGGACCACCGCCGCGCCATGCTTAGGGCAATGGTGACCTTTTTGCTTGAAAAGGGCAGGATAGAAACAACCGTTACCAGAGCCAAGGAAGTCCGCAGTATTGCGGAAAAGATGATTACCACGGCAAAACAGGGCGACTTGCACTCCAAGCGTCTGGCGTATTCTTTCATCACGAAAGAAAACGTCACCAAAAAGCTGTTCGACGAGCTGGCGCCCAAGTACCGCGAACGCAGCGGGGGCTACACACGAATTGTGAGGATTGGCCCAAGGCGCGGCGACGCCGCCGAAATGGCGATAATAGAATTAGTGTAATGTAAAAAGAGTCCCCCGCGCCAAAAGCGCGGGGGACTCTTTTTACGCGTTCTTTAAAAACTCGAATACGTTTATCAAATCCAGCGAGCCAAAACCCCACTGGCTGTTGGGGTATTCAATGTTGTCTGTGCGCCGGCATCCGCTTATGAGCAGGGCCTTTGCCCTGTCTTGATTCATTGTAGGGTCGTTGCCGCGGGTAATGCCCCATTCCAGAAGCAGCGCGCATGCGCCCGCGGTAATGGCCGCAGCGACGCTGGTGCCTGTCATTTTACCGTAACCCGTAGGGTACACACCGCTGACATTGACGCCGGGCGCGACGAAGTCGGGGGCCGCGCGGGGCTGCAGCGTTGGACCCCACGACGACGAAATGTAAAGACTGTTTTCCCAGTGATTGTACGCACCCACGCAGATAAGCCGCTCTGCGGTGGCGGGTATCACCACCGTGGACTGCGGAGTGGGCTTTAAGAACTCGACGTTGGGGTCCAGCACGCCGCTTACGGGCAGCCAAGCATGGAAATGCCCCCCCAGCACGACTTCGGCGTGCAGGTTGATATTCCATATTCCGGGAGTGGGCATAAGCACATCTACGATCACCACGTTGGCGCTGCGCTCGAAGTAGCTCACAGTCACGACCGAAGCCTCAAGCGTGAGCTTCTTTACGCTGGGTGTGTCGTACCTCACCGGCAAAACACCGGTGGTTTCGCCTATAGGAGAGACAACCTCAACCGAGATTCTCTCGTACGCGGCGTAAATTATCTGGAAAACGAAGCTTGGCGTCTTTTCGCTCACACTAAGAGAAATGTGCTGCACGTCGCCGTCCTTTTCCAAGCGTCCCTCGGTGTGGTGACGCTTGTTGCCTTCGTTTCCGGCGGCGGCCACGCATACGACGCCATTGCGCTGCGCGATAAACGAGAGATATCTTTCCAGCAGTGTGTTCCCGTTGTGCCCGCCAAAGCTGGTGCCCATTCCAATACAGATGACCGCAGGCAGGTTTGCCTCGTTGGCGCGGTCAAGTATAAACTCCACTCCAAGTATGAAGTCTGTGGAAGCGTAGAGCGTGGGGCCTTTCCAGTTGTAATTAAAGCGGTCAAGATGAAACCTGTTTACGGGCTTGAGCTTCACCGCGACGATCTCACAGTCGGGGGCGGCGCCTGCGTGCTCGCTGTCTCCGCGTCCGGCGGCGACGCTTGCGAGGAACGTACCGTGGCCATGCGTGTCCTTCGTGGGAACAATGCTTGCCGGATTTTCAGTAGACAGCGCCTCGTTGATGCGTTCACGGGTGTAAACCGAGCCGTAGCGAATGTTTGCCGGCGGGTTGCCCGGGATTGTTTGATCCCATATATATTTTATCTTACTGGAGCCGTCCTCGTATCTGAAAGCGTCTTTAGTGTAATCTATCCCCGTGTCGACAAAGCCTATTATCACATCCTTGCCCCGCAAGCCAAGATAAGGCTGCTTCTGCGCCTGATAGATTCCCGCCGCGGTGTTCGCGGCTTCGCCAAGCGGGGTGAGAAGCTGGGGGTATACAGTGAGGAAATCGGCGCCAAGGTCGTTGAAAATTTCATCCATGTATTCGCGGTCGCTGTAGGCCACAACATAACCGCCAGAGCCAAAGACAGTCCCGGCCTTGATGTAGGGTCTGGATTCTATGTATTTTCTAAAGCGAATACTGTTGTTGAACGCAAAATCCACTGTGTCTGGCCTGCTGATGAACTCATCCAGGCTCATATCCGCGTAGCTTTTTTCCCCGGAGTCCATTTGCAACCCCCTTTAGCAAAAATAATCCCTGACCTGCCATGCTTGCAGTCTCAGCTTGGCCCAATGCCCGTTTGTCCACGCAAAGCCGTCGAGTATGCCGGCATGTATTTTTACAGGATAAAACCAAAATGAAATATCGTCAATGCCCCGCAGCCAGCAGTAAAGAAGGCGGCGCTCCTGGTTTTCCACGGTGCGCGCAAGCCCTGTACCGTACCCCGCCGAGGGGACATAGCCGGGAACGGTCACCTTTGCGCCGTCGCAGAGCAGTGTGCCGCCAAAAGTCATATACATTTGCACTCAGACCTTTATTATTGTGTTCTTAATAATATTATTAATATTATAGAGATTGCACCGCACTTAAGTTACATGGATTTATGTATGCCGCAGCATATCGGCACACTGGACATCCTGCCAAAATTATTGTATTATATATTCAGTTTTTAAAAAGCGTCCTTATTTCGGCTTTTGTGAAAAAGTTTTTAACATACAGTTAACATGCAATAAAAGCGGTGTGAACATTGCACTATATGTTTAGCCGCATTTGGTGTTTGGCGGTGCACAGTGGTTATTGACATACAATTGATAGAAGCCGCGAGGCTGGGGGACAAAGACAGCTTTGCTCAGGTGTATCACACGATTACGCCTGATTTATACAAGGTCGCCTATTATACCCTCGGCAACTCGCACGACGCCGAAGACGCCGTAAGCGAAGCCGTGACCCGCCTGCGCGACGCTAACAGCTTCAAGCCGTGGATAATGAAGATACTTTCTATCCGCTGCAAGCGCAAGATCGCCGGTTATGTAAAAAACAAGCAGGTATTCGACATCGAGGACTTTATGACGACACTCTCTGACGAGGGCGACGTGGCGGAGGACGTAGCAAGGCAGGTCACGGTTATGTCCGCCATGGCGCGTCTCAATCCGCAGGAACGTCAAATTGTGGCGCTTTCGGTGTTGCAGGGTTACACAACCAGAGAAATAGCCGAGATCATGGCGACGCCGCAGGGGACGATCAGCTCCAAGCTGCACCGCACTCTTGCGAAGTTAAGAAAAATGCTGGAGCAGGACACGCTTTCAAGCGCGACACCATAGCCTCACGGCGCGAAAGGGAAACGATCTTATGGCCGGTTACGCATATAACCGCGAAGAAAATTTAGAGGCGAAGCAGCTGCAGAGGGTGCTTAAGCAGGTAGACAGGCGCGTAAAAGTGCCGGAAAGCCTGGATATTTCGCGTCTTCGGCCATTGATAGACGATGTGGAGCCGGCGACTATCCGCGAAAGGCGGTTGCCGAGCTGGATTTCATTGCAGTCGGGAATCGCGTACGCGGCCGCGTTTTGTTTGATAGTCGCTCTGGTGTACAGCACGGAAATATACAAGCCGAATATGATCACGGGCGGAATGTCTATACCCTCAAGGCCGCAAAGCGAGGCAGCTGCCGCATCGGAGGAGATTGCCGCCGACGAGCTTGACGCCGCACAAATTGCGCCGCCGGAGCTTTTTGCGAGCCGGCTGGCCGAGGATACCGCGGACGAGTCCGCAGGGACCGAAACCGCCGGGGTCCAGCAGGAAGCAGCAGCCGAAGATTCTGACGCGGCTGTGGAGGAATTTGGCCCGGGTCTTGGCGGCAGTGGGCTTTCCACCTTGCTGCTGGAGAGAGATGGCTACGAATACCGTTGGCGTCCCAGCGACGCCGCAGACCCTGACCGCAATGGCTACGCGACTCTTGAGGTCATACACAAGGACACGCAGGAACTCGTCAGCCTGACAGACATCCAGGAGATGCAATATGTTGACAGGGCATTTGCTCAGGGCGACGCGCTCGCGTTGGTGGGCCTTGGAGAAAACGGTGTGGCGGCGGCCCTTTACAGCGGGGCGCAGGAGCCGGTTATCCGGGAGGTATTTGAACAACCGGGGGAACTGGTCGACGCCAATTTGTACGAAGGCATACTGCATATCGTGTCCCTCACAGACCCGGCCGACGGAGAAGACACGGTCGTTCTGCCGGACTCGTTACCTGACGGAGGCGTCTGCGTTATCACCGCTATAGACATGGAGACGCTTGAGAGCGCCCAGGAGCGGTATTTTGGAAAGATCGGCTCGGTGCAGCTGCACAACCTCAACGCATATATCCGCTACGAAGGAGTCGACGAAGACGACGAAGCTGCCAACTATATAGCGCAGATATTCCTTGACGGGCTGGAAATAGAGCTGGGAGCGGAATGATCAACGCAGTTCGCCCATCCGTGTGACCGCAACGTATATATTTGAAAGCTTATACCATGTGGCGAATCCCACTATTCCGTCGGAAGAAAGATGAAAAATATCCTGAAAAGCCTCGACGGCGTCACGGGTTTGATCCCCGAAGACGCCGTCGACTCGCGTCTTGGGGATAAGAGGATAATTCTTTGCGACGGCGTTGAGCTGTTCCTGAACAACGCGCACGTCGGGGCCGGAGGAACCCGTTTGCAGGGCGGTACCGGGATACGATGAGGGCACGCCCGCCACGCGCTTCGCCTCCATTAAATAGACGTCGTAGCCGTAAAAGCTTTTTAGGATGTCGATAGCGGTGTAGCCCTGATCCCCAAGATCCTTCGAACCCCACTGGGTCATCGCGCCGGGGCATGAGATCTTCCTGCCGTCGCAGTACTGCGCCATCAGGGGTTGGCGGATATTCGGCTTTGTTATAAACGTGGTGAACAGGTCGTCCACGATCCGCGATATTCTGTCGAATATATTGCGCCCGTAAACAAACGCATGGTCGTATGCCGTTGAACTTGTGATCGTGAAGTCGTAACCCTTGCCCTTGTACCACTCGGTGTATATTCGGTTTAGCGTGAAAGAATTTATAGCCAGCACATTGGCTTTTATAGTTTCCTCCGGCCAGGTGGCGTAGATTTCGCTGCTGGCCACGTTTTTTATATAATCCTTATACGGTACCCAGTAGTCGGCAGCGCCGGAATTAGCGGGCTTGCCTGCGTGGACGACCACATACTCAGGCACTACGGGCTCCGGCAGGACGACATAACCCATCGAGGGCGGCAGCGGCTTTACAGGAGGCTCTAATATCTTTGGCGGGTATTCGCCCCACAGAACGTGCGGTTCAAGCTTTACAAGCCCGCCGCCGCCCCCGGAGCTTGCGGGGACAAGCGTTACATCAAGGTACGAGGTCGTTTCCGGCAAGATCTGTACGCCCTCTACAAGCGCGGGTTCATAGCCGTCCAGCGTGACGGTTACGTCATATTCGGCGTAGGGTTGCTCACCCGGGTTCATGGAATTTTGCAGGGGCGGCGCGGGCAGGTCGAGCAGCGGCGTCTGGCCCGAGGAGTCCGCGACGGCTTCGTCCAGAATTTTCTGCCGGTCGTTACGCGGGGTCACCTGCACTAAGGCGTCCGCGGCGGGCTGCCCCGGCGCGAAGACGGCGTCTACCTGCAGCCGTCCGATTTTTGAGTTTTGTATGGAATTAGTGTCGCTATATGTATTTGGCATGTTCATATTCTCCTTTTATGCTTTTACAGTCATTATATGAGTATAATGGCCCATATGTTAAGAAAAGGATGAATTTTGAGCGTGTGAGGGGACCTGTATGGCTAATAATCCAAATAAAGGGCTAAAAGTCCTGTTGGAGACCCGCGGGGATACCGGGCAGGAAGGGCTGTGGGAGGTTATTGTAAAGTATCACGGCAGTCTTGGACGAATCGAGACGGAGCAACGGGCGTCGGCGGAGCCGCTGGGCGGAGGCTACGCGATACTCACCCTGCCGGCCGGGCGGATTCCGGAGCTGTACGCCTACGGGGAGATAGAATATATCGAGCTGCCAAAAAGCCTTAGTCTTTCGCTGCGCGACAGCATACACAGCATATGCGCGGGCGGAGTCGGCGAGACAGGCGGGCAGGGGCGGTACGGGCTTAAGGGCAAAGGAGTGCTTGTCGCCATAATAGATTCCGGCGTGGATTTTACCCATCCGGATTTTAGAAACGCCGACGGTACAAGCAGAATACTGTATTACTGGGACCAGAGCGGAAAAGGCGCGCCGCCGCAGGGCTTTTACGGCGGGGCAGAGTACACGGCCGAGCAGTTTGACCAGGCGCTTAAGGGCCGCAACCCAAAAAACGCCGCCTTGCCCGCCGACCGCGCGGGGCACGGCACGGCCGTAGCGGGAATCGCCGCCGGAAACGGCCGCGCAAGCGGTGGCAGGGACCGCGGGGTCGCCCCTGAGGCCTCGATAATCGCGGTGCAGCTGGGAGAAAAGGGCCGGAAGTCCTTTGCGCGCACAACCGAGATAATGCGCGCGCTAAAATATGTGTCAGACAAGGCAAAAGAGCTTAACATGCCGGTGGCAATAAACCTGAGCTACGGTACGAACGACGGCTCGCATTCGGGGGATTCGCTGTTCGAAACATTTATTGACGATATAAGCCGCAGATGGAAGAGCGTCGTCGTCGTTGCGGCTGGCAACGAGGGAGAGGCGGGGCATCACTTCAGGGGCAGGGCGGAAAACGCAAAGCAGGTTGAGGCCGCGTTTGCGGTGGCTGAGGGCTTGAGTTCACTTTGGCTTACAGTGTGGAAAAGCTTTGCCGACGTCCTTGACGTCGAGCTTGTGGCGCCTGACGGCGGAACCACCGGAGTGCTGGACCCGCGCGTGGACTTCCGTGAGATAGATACGGGCGGTGCAACTGTATATGCTTATTACGGCGAGCCTTCGTTTTATAACGGCGGGCAGGAGATATACATGCTAATAAAAGGAAAAGGCGGGAACATACCCGCGGGGATAGCGAAGCTTGTTGTGACGGGCCGCCGTGTGACAGACGGCGAGTTCCACGCATGGCTGCCCACCGCCGAGGAGGTCGGAAAGGACACCGCGTTTACATCTCCGGACGTGGGGCTGACGATCACGCTGCCGGCGACAGCCAGGGGCGTGATCTCCGTGGGCGGCTACAACGCCAGGCTTGGCGCGGCCGTGGGGTTTTCCGGCAGGGGATACACTTTTCGCGACACTTACGTTAAGCCGGACCTTGCGGCGCCGGCTGTCGACATACTTACGACGGCTGTCGGCGGGGGCTATAGCCTTAATACCGGCACAAGCATGGCCGCTCCCTTCGTGACCGGGGCCGCCGCCATAATGATGGAATGGGGGATAATTCGCGGCAACGACCCGTTTCTTTACGGCCAGCGCGTAAAGGCGTATTTGGCCGGGAACGCCCGAAAGCCGCAGAAGATCGCATATCCAAATCCGGTCTGGGGTTACGGTGCGCTGTGCCTTGGCGACGCACTGTCGGCGCTTGAGCGTCGGGACCGTGCGTGACAAGCCAGAAAATATTGCAAGTTTAACGTAATTGTGATATGCTAAACCAGTAGAATTACTGGAAGGCTGGTTTTTGTTTTGAGAAAAATCGTCATAGCGCTGCCCAAGGGCCAAAAGCTTTTGGGACAGGCCTACGAGGTGTTCAAACGCGCGGGCTATTTTTCCGCCGCGCTTGAGGATGAGATCGCGAAAAAAGAGCGCAAGCGGCTTGAGTACGACTGCGACTGCGGCACGGCCATGTTCCTGCTGGTGCGGGTGGCCGATATACCGCAGTATATAGACAGAAACTGGGCCGATATAGGCATAGCCGCCTCGGACTGTTACCGCGAGTACGAGCTGTCGCATCTCAACTCCAGAGGCGCTATGCGCGGAGACAACTTTATAACCGACCTCTTACCGGATCTCAAGCTCTGTGAAAAGGCGCGCTTTTGCGTTGCGGGCCGGCCCGAAAGCAAGGATTTTTATTTTAGCTGCAAGAAGAGCGACAATAAGATCCTCACCGCCGCAACCCAGCACCCGAATATCGCCGCCAGCTATTTTGCAAGCCAGGGTTTTATCGCGGATATCGTGACGATTTCGGGGTCATCCGAGCTCATGCCCAAGCACGGCGACATGGACGTCATCTTCGACATTGTAGAGACAGGCCGCGCACTTCGCGAAAACGGGCTTGTCATATTCGAGGAAGCCGTGCCTATACAGACCAAGGTGCTGGTGAGCAAGGCCGCGCTGAAGTATGACGCTAACATGCAGGACGTTGTTGGGAGGCTTAAAGGTGCGTCTAAATAGAGATATTGAAAAGCTCAAGACCCGCAAGGCGGAGGCGGACGCGGCCGTGACGGCCGCAGTGGCGGCAATACTCGCGGATGTGCGGCAAAACGGCGATGCGGCCGCGCGAAAATACGCGCAAAAATTCGACGGCTACACCGGCGGTCTGATGGCCACAGAGGCCGAGCTTGCGTCAGTTAACGTGGACGATGACACGCGCAGGATGCTGAGACGCGCGAGAGACAGAATGCGCGAATTCCACAAGAACCAGATAGAAAAATCCTGGGGCATGTACAAGGAAAACGGAGTGATGACAGGCCAGATAATACGGCCGATCAAGCGGGTCGCGCTGTATGTGCCGGGGGGGACTGCGGCTTATCCTTCCACCATGATAATGAACGCCGTGCCCGCCACGCTCGCGGGTGTGGAGGAGCTTGCGATATTCACGCCCGTTAAGGCAGACGGCAAAATTGCGGATATAATACTCGCGGCGGCGGAGTGCTGCGGCATACGCACAGTCTACAAGCTGGGCGGCGCTCAGGCGATAGCGGCGGCCGCCTACGGGACCGAGAGTATAGCAAAATTTGACAAAATCGTGGGCCCAGGCAATGTCTATGTGACGACCGCGAAGAAGCTGGTCTACGGAGACGTGGGTCTCGACATGCTGGCGGGCCCGTCCGAGATATTAATAATAGCCGACGAGACCGCGGACCCGAAATATATTGCAGCCGACCTTTTGAGCCAGGCCGAGCACGACGCGCTTTCGGCCTCGGTACTGGTGACGACCTGCGAGAGAAAGATTCCCGAAGTGGAGGCCGAGCTCGAGCTTCAGCTCGTAAAGCTGCCGCGAAAGGAAATTGCCGAGCGGTCCTTAAAAAGCTTCGGCACGGCGGTGGCAGCGGGGGATATAAACGAAGCGTTTAAAATCTCAAACGATTTTGCTCCGGAGCATTTGGAGATCATGACGCAAAACCCTCTGGAAAAGCTGCCGCTGGTGCAAAACGCGGGCTCGGTGTTTTTGGGGCCGCACACGCCGGAGCCCTTATGCGACTACATGAGCGGAGCAAACCATGTGCTGCCCACGGGCGGCACGGCGAAGTTTTACTCACCGCTGGGCGTGTACGACTTTATAAAGCGCACCGCCTACAGCTATTACCCCCGCGCGGCGCTTGGGGAGCTTGGGGACGACGTGATAAAATTCGCGGAGCTGGAGGGCCTTAGCGCCCACGCTAATTCTGTAAGGATAAGGTTTGAGGCCGAAGATGAATAATACTGTGAATTATCTAAGCGAAAGGGCGAGCAAGCTCACGCCCTATACGGCGGGAATACAGCCTAAGGATATGGGTTGGATAAAGCTAAACACCAACGAAAACCCGTACCCGCCGTCGCCAATGGTAAGACAGGCTATTGAAAACGCGGAGTTTTGGCGGCTTAAGCTCTACCCCGACACAGAGGGCGGCGTCCTGCGCGAGGCGATAGCAAAGACCATGGGCGTCAAAGAGGAGAATATATTCTGCGGCAACGGCAGCGACGAAGTCTTGGCGCTTGCGTTCCAGGCCTTTTTCAGCGGCAAGAACAATGTTTTGACGCCGGATATCTCCTACGGCTTTTACCCCGTGTGGAGCGAGATGTACGGCGTCGGCGCAAGCTTTATCCCAACTGGAAGCGGCTTTGAAATTGACCCGGGCGGCTATTCCGGCGGCGGCGGCGTGGTGCTCGCGAACCCGAACGCGCCCTCGGGCCTGGTTCTGGGTCTGCAAGAGATCGAGAGGATCACGCAAAATAATCCGGACGGCGTCGTGCTTATAGACGAAGCCTACATGGACTTCGCTGACGTGGGAAACGCGGTGAGGCTCACCGAGCGCTACGAAAACCTTCTGGTCGTGAGAACATTTTCAAAATCATATTCGCTGGCGGGGCTGCGCGCGGGCTTTGCCGTGGGCAACGCGGCGCTAATAAGCGGGCTTGGCCGCGTGAAAAACGCATTCAATTCATACCCGCTGGGGCTGCTGCCGCAGATAGGCGCGGCGGCTGCGATTTCTGACACGGAATACTGGGACGAGACCAGAAAAAAAGTAATGTCAACGCGGGAGCTTACCGCAAAGCGGCTTTTTGAGCTGGGGTTTGGGACCGGCGGTTCGCAGGCGAACTTTTTGTTTGTCTCGCCGCCAAAAGGGTTTGACGCAAAGGGCGTGTACGAGCATCTGCTTAAGAATAAAATTCTTGTGCGGTATTGGAACAAGCCTAGGATTAATAATCATCTGCGGGTGACCGTTGGCACTGAAAACGAAATGGAGGCGTTTATTGAATGCGTGAAGCAAATGTTAAACGGGTGACGGGTGAAACCGCCGTGGACGTCGCGCTTTTACTGGACGGGCCATATGACCGCGAGCGAAAGCTCGACACCGGAATAGGCTTTTTTGACCACATGCTGGACCTGTTCGCGTTTCGCGCGGGGGCGGGCCTTTCGGTGCGATGCAAGGGCGACCTTGACGTGGACGGTCACCACACGGTTGAGGACGTCGGGATCGCGCTGGGGCAGGCTGTCGCAAAGGCGCTGGGCGGCAAGGAAGGAGTCGCGCGGTACGCCGAGGCCGCGATACCAATGGACGAGTGTCTGGCCCGGGTCGCGCTGGATATCTCAGGCAGGCCGTTTTTGGTGTTTAACGCCGCGTTCCCGGACGAAAGGACCGGCGGGTTCGACGTTTGCCTTACCGAGGAGTTTTTCCGCGCATTTTGCGTCAACGCAGGGGTCACGCTGCATATAAACCTTGAATACGGCAAGAACACGCATCATATGATAGAAGCCATATTCAAGGCTTTCGGCGCGGCGCTTAAAACGGCGGCGGGCGTTACCGGGACCGGAGTTTCGTCAACGAAAGGGGTACTGTAATGGCGCTTATAATCCCCGCAATAGACCTGCAAAACGGGGAGGCCGTGCGGCTATATAAGGGCGACTACGGGCAGAAGACCGTTTATGGTAAAAACCCCGCCGAAATAGCAAAGGCGTTTGAGGATATGGGGGCGCAGTATCTGCATGTTGTGGACCTTGACGGCGCGAAGGCCGGGAGCACAAAAAACCTGGATACTATTCGCGCAATCCGCCGCGAGGTGAATATTCCGCTCCAATTGGGCGGTGGAATAAGGACCGCCGAAACCGTAAAGCTGTACTTGGAGGACGTTGGCGTAAACCGCGTGATACTCGGCACCGCCGCCGCAAAGTCTCCGGAATTCCTTGAAGCGATGCTTAAAGAATATTCGCCGGAAAAAATCGTGGTGGGAGTCGACGTAAAGGACGGCGAGGTCGCGACCGGCGGCTGGCTCCACAGCAGCGGCGTCGATTATCTTGATTTTACGCGCAGATTAAAGCTTATTGGCGTGAAATATATAGTGGCTACCGATATCTCCCGGGACGGCACGCTGACTTCGCCGAACTGGGAGATGTACGAAAAGATAACGGGACTTGAAATAATAGTTTCGGGCGGTGTGGCAAGCGAGGACGACATACTAAAGGCTTTTGGCTATTATGGCGTTATAGTCGGAAAAGCGTACTACGAGGGAAAGGTTGATCTTAAAAAATGTCTGAGAATGCAAAGAGGATAATCCCGTGTCTTGACACGAAAGACGGCAGGGTGGTAAAGGGCATAAACTTTGTGGACCTTAGAGATGTGGGAGACCCGGTGGAGATCGCAAAAAAATACGAGGCCGACGGCGCGGATGAGATCGTGTTTTTGGATATCACGGCCACGTTCGAGGGCCGCGAGACGAGGCGGGCGCTTGTGACGCGGGCAGACGAGACTCTTAAGGTGCCGTTCGCGATAGGCGGCGGCGTGCGCGACGCCGACGATATGATGGAGCTTTTGCGTCTGGGCGCCGAAAAGGTCTCTGTAAACACGGCGGCGGTGAGGAACCCGGCGCTCATCTCCGAGGCGGCCGCGCTATTCGGCAAAAGCCGTGTGGTGGTCGCGATAGACGGCAAAAGGTCGGGCGGAGCGTGGCGCGTCGTCGTGAACGGCGGGCGCGAGGACGCAGGACTTGAGCTTGTAGAGTGGGCAAAGGAATGCGAGCGCTTGGGCGCGGGAGAGATATTGCTTACATCCATGGACCGCGACGGCGTACAGAACGGCTATGATATCGAGATGACAAGGGCGGTCGCCCAAAGCGTGGGCATACCGGTGATCGCCAGCGGGGGATGCGGCAGCGTAAAGGATATTATAGACGTGTTTAAAGAGACCGGCTGCGACGCCGCGTTAGTCGCCAGTCTGTTCCACTTCGGCAAGGCCACGATAGCCGAGGTAAAGGACGCAATGGAGAGGAACGGTATTGCATGTCTGAGGTGATAAAAGGGTTTATCCCGGCCGTGGTGCAGGATTATTACACGGGCCGTGTGCTGATGCTCGCGTATGTAAACCAGGAGAGCTATGACTACATGCTCCGGCACGGGGAGACCTGCTTTTGGTCGCGTTCCAGAAACGAGCTCTGGCACAAGGGCGAGACCTCGGGAAACGTGCAAATAATTAAAAGCATGGCGTTTGACTGCGACGCCGACACCTTGCTGCTCCAAGTGGAGCAGACCGGGGGCGGCGCCTGCCACACGGGCAGCTACAGCTGCTTTGGCGACGAAAACGCCGAGTTCAATATCATAAACGAGGTCTACGCCCAAATTGAGGACAGACAGACGAACCCGCAAGAGAAATCCTACACGAATTACCTGCTGCGCGAGGGCGTTGACAAGATTTGCAAAAAGCTGGGCGAAGAAGCCGCCGAAACGATAATAGCCGCCAAAAACGGCAAAAAAGAGCCGCTGGCCGAAGAGCTGTGCGACCTGTGCTACCACGCGCTTGCGTTAATGTTCACGCAGGGGCTTGAGCCGCGGGATATAACCGCCACGCTTATGAAGCGCCACCAAAAAGAGGGGAATTTAAAGGATAAGCATGAAAAAGGACAGTATTAGCCGCTACGATCTTCACATACACTCAAACCGCTCAGACGGCAGCGACGACTGGAAAACAATTTTGCAAAAGGCCGAAGAGGCCGGCCTTGCCGGCGTTTCGATAACTGACCACGACCACTGCGACGTTTACGCGGAAATAGAAAACCCCGGGCGGTATTTTTCCGGCAGGCTTATACCCGGAATTGAGATGACAGCCTATGAAAACGGGATAATTATCGAGCTGCTGGGCTACGGCATAGATACCAAGAAAATGAGCCAAAGTCTGCGTGGGCTATATAAGCCGCTTAAGGAGGTCAATTTAATTGAGCTTGAACGCGTGTACGAGGTTTTCGCGAAAGCGGGGATACGCTTCCCCGAGGGCGTTGTGGAAGCCTATGACCCCAAAACGTATTACTACGCCACGGTCTACCTGCACGACGAGCTAAAAAAGTTCCCCGAGAACCGCCGGTTCATAGAGGATGACGAAAGCTGGGAGCGCGAAAATATTTTTTACAGGCGGTACACCGCCAATCCCCAAAGTCCATTGTTCGTAGACCATGTCGGGCTGTTCCCCACGGCCCCGCAGGTCGTGGAGATCATCCACGCGTGCGGGGGCAGGGCGTTCGTACCGCATATTTACCAGTACGACGAGTATTCGGACATGCTGCTTAACAGGCTTCTTAAATGCGACATAGACGGTATAGAATGCTTTTACCCGTCATTTACTCCGGAGCAGACAAAGTATTTGCTCACGCTCTGTGAGGCGCGCGGGCTAAAGGTTTCGGGAGGAAGCGACTATCACGGAGCAAACCGCCCCAAGACACGAATAGGCAACGCAACGGTTGAAGCGGGGATGTTTGAATGAAGACTAACGGCGCGCGCGCCTACGCTATAACGATAATAATTGCGGTACTGTTCACGGCCGGGGGCTGGTTCACGTTCAGGGACTTTCCGCGCACGGCGCAGACAAGCGCGGATTATATCCGCGCAAGGGTGCAAAGCGTCGCGAACTACACCGAGAACGTAGACGTCTTTCACAACGTGATAAAGACCGTTTATTTTACCGCCGAAATAACCGAGGGTGAGGATAAGGGCGCGGAGATCCCCGCCGTGCAGGATATAGGCGGGGCCTATGCCGCGCGGGAAAAAGAGATCAGTGCGGGGGACCGCATATTCGTGGCCTGGGGCTTAAGCGACGGTACGGGGGAGGAACAGCTTCAGTTTGCGGGCTACGACCGCGGAGTGGCGCTTCTGTTGCTGTGCGCCGCGTTTTTCGGGATAATTGTGCTAATAGGCGGCGTCAAGGGCGTGAACACTATACTTTCGCTCACGTTTACCTGCCTTGCCATATTTCTCGTGTATATCCCGTCGCTGCTGTCGGGGATGAACGTGTACGCCTCTACCGTAGTCGTGAGCGTGTATATAATATTTATGAGTCTGATGCTCATAAACGGGCCGGGCAAAAAGACGCTCTGCGCCGTGCTGGGCAACCTTGGCGGGGTGGCCGTGGCGGCGGGGTTGGCGTCACTTTCCCACATAATAATGAAGATGACCGGCTTTTCCGGGGACGACGCCATGATGCTCTCGCTCTCGACAACCGGGGTCTCGCTGGATATTCTGGGCATAGTATGGGGCGGTATTGTGCTCGGCTCACTGGGCGCGATAATGGACGTCGCAATGTCTATAGCTTCCGCTATGCAGGAGCTTGGTGAGCACATGACGCAAAAGAGCTTCACCAAAATGTTCAAGAGCGGCCTCAACATTGGCCGCGACGCTATTGGTACCATGACGAACACGCTGATACTCGCGTATATCGGCAGCTCGCTGGCGCTGGTGCTGGTGCTTATAATGAACTCCAACGACACGTCGTATCTGCTAAGTACCGAGATGATAGCCGCCGAGCTTTTGCAGTCGGTTGCGGGCAGCATGGGTATTCTCTTTGCCGTTCCGTTTACAGCGCTGTTTGCCGCGCGCATATACACCAGATGAGCGGGCTGCTGATAATAAGCCTTGACGCCGTGGGGGACATTCTGTTCGAGCGGCTTCTCGACCTCCCGAATTTTAACGCAATCGCGGATGAGAGCGCGGTTTGGCGCGAAGTGGACAGCATATTCCCCACAAACACATACCCCGTGCACGCAAGTGTTGTTACAGGGAAAAACCCGGACCAGCACGGCGTTTTGGGCAATACCGAGCCGTATCCGTGCGAGCACCCAAAATGGCGGTATGAGGAAAAACATATCCGCACAAGAACCCTGTGGCAGGCAGCCGCTATTAAAGGACTCGCAGTCGCCGCCGTGATGTGGCCGGTGACGGCGGGCGCCAAAAGCGTACGCTACAATATCCCCGAAATAATGAAAAGGCCGGGGGAGAATCAGATCCTGCTGAACCTGCGCTACGGCTCAAAGCTGCTGCAGCTAAGAGAATTCTCCCGCCATATGCGCCTGCTTGACGGCATAAGCCAGCCCGCGCTGGACAGCTTTACCACCGCCTGCATGTGCGATATCCTGCGCGAAAAGAAGCCTGATCTCGCGTTTGTGCACCTGACGGCCTTTGACAGCCTGTGTCACATTTACGGCCACGGCGCGCCGGAGCTTGAGATCGCATTTGAAAGCCTTGACAAAAGCCTGAGCCTGCTGCTGGATGCGGCGGAGGAAATGGATATTTTGGCGTTTTCCGACCACGCGCAATTGGATGTGAAAGATCATGTTCTGCCGAATGATAATTTAGGGCAGGCGGGGATTGCCGGATTTTTTGAGTGCGCGGGCGGAAGCGCGTTTTATCATTCCGACGGAGCGGACAGCGCCGCGGCGGAAAAGGCGGCCGGGCTCGCGAGTGAGCTTCCGGGCTTCGCGCGGTTTTTGGCCGTTGAGGAAATGCGCGTTTCAGGACACGGTGATTTGCCGTTCGGCTTTTGCTTTTTGCCCGGATACGCATGCCACGCAAAACCGAGCCGCGAGCGGGCAACTCACGGCTACCCGGTGGACTGGCCGGATTACAAAGTGTTTTACATGCTGCGCCAAAGGGGCCGCGAGCCGTGCGTGAGCACGGGCGGCAGTCTGTTGGATATCGCCCCGCTGGCGGCGCGGGTATTGGGTGTGGAGATGTTCTGCGGGTAATTTGCAGGGGGCGGCTTCCCAGACGCCCCGAATACATACGAAATCAACGGGACGTCCGGGAGGCCGTCCCCTACGGAAAATCAACAGTTCTAATCATCAAAACAGCAGGGGGAGAAAACATGAAGCTAAATTTCAGGGACATGACCCGCGCGGAGAAGAGCTGGGTAATGTACGACTGGGCGAACTCCGTGTACGCGATCATCGTGATGACCTCGATCTACCCGATTTTTTTCAGTCAGGTAGCGGGCGAAGGCGGAGACGCATTATGGGCTGCGGGTTCCTCCGCGGCCATGCTGGCGGTCGCGATCGCGGCCCCGATAGTGGGGGCATTTGCAGACTACCGCGGGTACAAGCGCAAGCTGTTCTTGTTCTTCTTCGCGTTGGGTATAGGCTTTACAATCTTTGCGGCCTTTGCCCAGAGCGTCCCGGCTATGCTTACAGGTTACGTGGTCTCTAACATCGGCTTTTCCACAAGCTGCCTGATGTACGACAGCTTCCTTACAGACACAACCACCCCGGAGCGAATGGACACGGTGTCGGGCTACGGCTACGCTATGGGATATATCGGCGGCTCGACCATTCCGTTTGTCGCCGCCATAATCCTTGTGCAGACAGTAGGCGGCGCGCTTGCTGTGAGAATCTCGATGCTCATAACGGCGGCGTGGTGGCTTGTGTTTTCAATCCCCTTCATAAAGAACATCCGGCAGGAACACTGGATTGAAAAGCCGCGCACGGGCGCCGTGGGAAGCGCCTTTCGCAGCGTGCTTGAGACCGCGAAAAAGATTTACAGGGACAAGACGGTTTTTAAATTCGTCGTGGCCTATTTCTTTTACATAGACGGCGTGGGTACGATAATAAAAATGAGCACCAGCTACGGGGCCGCGCTTGGACTTGACGCCACGGGAATGACGGCGGCGCTGCTTGTCACGCAGCTGGTGGCGGTGCCATGTTCAATATGGTTTTCCCGTCTGGCCAGGCGATTTGGCAGCATGAAAATACTCACGGGCGCGGTGTGCGTGTATCTGGCTATTTGCTGCGTGGGCTTTATAATGGGCTTTGGCCTTGAGGAAAGCTGGTTTGGCAACGACACGGGCCTCGTACTTTTCTGGACGCTGGCGTTCATGGTTGGCACGGTCCAGGGCGGTATTCAGGCGCTTTCGCGTTCGCACTTCGGCAGGCTTGTCCCGCCGGAAAACTCCGGAGAATACTTCGGCTTTTTTGATATCTTCGGTAAATTCGCAACCGTGATGGGTCCCGCGCTCTACGCCGTCACCAAAACGATAACGGGGCGCAGCTCTTTTTCCATACTCTCGATCGTGCTGCTGTTCGCCGTGGCGCTTATAATCATGTCTACCGGTAAAAAGGAGAAAGCGGCATGAAGCTGACGCTGCTTCCAAAAGCTTTTTCGGTGTGCAAGCTCAGGGTAATGCCTGAGCTTTGCCGCTTTGACGGCTTTTTTGCGCTCGCCGGGACCGGAAGTGAGATTTCGCTTGTCTGCGAGGAAGCTAAGACGCCGGAGGAAGCTGTCTTAACAGAAAGCGGCTGGCGCGCCCTAGAGGTGGCGGGACCGCTGGTTTTTGGCCTGACGGGAATACTCGCCGGAATATCGTCCGCGCTTGCTAAGGCGGGCGTAAGCATTTTTGCGGTCTCGACTTACGATACGGATTATGTGCTGGTAAAAGAGGAAAAGCTTGAAAAGGCCGCCGCAGCGCTGAGCGGGGCGGGGTATGAAATTGCTGGATTTGCAAAAAACGCGTAAAGCCGCTATAATATAGTAATATTACTCGTATCCATCCAAAGGAGATTATTATGGCGGAGCAAACAGTAAAAACCACCAACCGCATCATCGTGCTGGACACCACCCTGCGCGACGGCGAGCAGACGCCGGGCGTAAACCTTAACGTGTCGGAAAAGGTAGAGATCGCGAGGCAGCTTGAGCTGCTGGGCGTGGACATAATAGAAGCGGGCTTCCCGGCGGCGTCGCCGGGGGATTTTGAGGCGGTGCGCACGGTCTCGCAGAATGTTTCCTGCGGAGTGGCGGCGCTGTGCCGCTGCACCGAGGCCGACATAAAACGCGGCTGGGAGGCCGTTAAGTACGCAAAGCGCCCGAGGCTGCACCTGTTGCTCGCCACAAGCGAGATTCACATGAAGTACAAGCTGAATATGCAGCCCGGGGAAGTCCTTGAGCGAATAGCGCAGGGAGTCGCGTTCGCGAAAAGCCTGTGCGCGGATGTTGAATTTTCCTGCGAGGACGGCAGCCGCACGGTCCCGGAATTTTTGTACAAGGCCTTGGAAACCGCAATAAACGCGGGCGCGGCCACGGTGAACATAGCAGACACCGTAGGCTACTCCGTACCGGAGGAATTCGGCGCGCTGATACGCTCTGCGCTTAAGAACGTGCCGAATATAGACAGAGCCGTGATTTCGGCCCACTGCCACAACGACCTTGGGCTCGCCGCGGCGAATACCCTGGCGGCGGTGGAAAACGGCGCGCGCCAGATAGAGACGACGATCAACGGCCTTGGCGAGCGGGCTGGGAATTGCTCGCTGGACGAGGTAATAATGACGCTTGCCACAAGAGGCGCGCGCTACGGGCTGTCCCACGTGATAGACACCACGAAGATTTACCGCACCAGCCAGCGGGTCGCGAGCTACACGAAGGTTCCCGTGCCGGTCTGCAAGGCTATCGTAGGCGCGAACGCTTTTGCGCACGAGTCGGGCATACACCAGCACGGCATACTTAAAAACCCCATGACATACGAGATCATGACCCCGCAGTCGGTAGGAAAGACCGCCAGCACGATGGTGCTGGGCAAGCTGAGCGGGCGGCACGCCTTTGAAAGCCGCCTTAACGAGATGGGTTATTCGATATCTAAAGCGGAAATAGACACAGCTTTCGGGCGATTCAAGGAGCTCGCCGACAAAAAAAAGGACGTGACAGACGAGGATATAGAGGCTTTGGTGAGCAATCTCGCGGCGGTGCCGGAATTCTACAGGCTCGAAAGCTTCCAGATACAGAGCGGGAACAAAATACAGGCTATGGCGAGCGTCACGCTGATACACGACGACAAAGCTTTCAGCGAGGCCGCGACCGGAGACGGCCCGATAGACGCGGCCTACAAGGCCGCCGCGAGGATTATCGGCGGGGACTGGCAGCTAAAAACATATGAGATAAAGGCCGTCACCGGCGGCATGGACGCGCTGGGCGAGGTCACGGTAAGGGTGTTGCATGATGGGCAGGTCTACGTTGGAAGCGGTCTTTCCACGGATATAATAGAGTCTTCGATTTTCGCCTATATCAACGCCGTCAACCGCGCGACGTTCAACAAGGCGAGGAACGCCTAGTTTTATGAGGGATGATAATATGCTTACAGGCGCGCAGGCCATGGTTGAAAGCCTTAAAAAAGAGGAAACCGAGCTTATCTTCGGTTACCCCGGCGCCGCTATCGCTGATTTTTACGACAAGCTGGCAGGCTCCGGCATAAGGCATGTGCTGACCCGAACGGAACAGGGGGCGGGCCACGCCGCCAGCGGATACGCGCGGATATCAGGGAAAACCGGAGTGTGCGTCGCGACTTCGGGACCGGGAGCCACCAATCTGCTTACGGCGATAGCAACCGCATACAGCGACAGTATCCCGCTTGTGGCGATAACCGGACAGGTGGAGTCCTCTAAGCTCGGCCGCGACGTATTCCAGGAGGTGGACACCACCGGGGCGGCCCAGCCGTTCACCAAGTATAGCTATCTTGTAAAATCCGCGGCGGACATTCCCCGCGTGTTCAAAGAGGCGTTTCACATTGCCTCCACGGGCCGCAGGGGTCCGGTGCTCATAGACGTGCCGGCTGACGTTCAGGCGCAGCGGGCAGAATTCAAATACCCTGAAAGTGTGAATATTAGAGGCTACAGGCCAAGCTCGGCAGGACACCCCTTGCAGGTTAGAAGGGTCGCCGAGGCGATCTCGGCCTCTAAGCGGCCGTTGCTGTGCCTCGGCGGGGGAGTGTTTCTCTCAAACGCCGTAGAGGCGGTGCGCGGGTTCTGCGAAGGCTACGGCATCCCGGCTGTTTCCACCATGATGGGCCTTGGGATATTTCCGCGCTCACATCCGCTTTACTGCGGTATGCTGGGGCAGGCGGGTTGCAAGGCCGCCGCCGCGGCGGTGAAGGAGAGCGACCTTTTGCTGCTTATCGGCGTCAGGGTGGGCGACAGAACGGTCGGCTCGCCGGCGAGCCTGAACAACGGCGCGACCGTGGTACATATAGACATAGACCCCGCCGAGATAGGCAAGAATGTCGGCGCGACGATCCCGCTGGTTGGCGACGCCGCAAAGATCATCCCACAGCTAATGGAACAGAGCATAAGCGGGGATTGGCTCGGCTGGGCGCAAAAGCTCCGCAATCTGCGCGAAGCGGGGCCTCCCTGCGCGGGCGGCAGGCATGGCAGAGAGGGCTTCGTTGACCCTAATGCGTTCGTGCGCGGACTTTGTGAAAGACTTCCGGCGGGTTCGGTCTACGTGGCGGACGTGGGGCAGAACCAGATATGGTCCGCCAGGAATTTTTGCGGAGATCTGAGATTCCTGACCAGCGGCGGCATGGGTACGATGGGTTACAGCATTCCGGCTGCCGTGGGCGCGAAGCTGGCGGCTCCGGACAAAACCGTAGTGGCGGTCTGCGGGGACGGCGCGTTTCAAATGTCTATGAACGAGCTTGCCACGGCGCGGCAGGAGGGTTGCGATCTCAAGGTGGTCGTCATGAACAACGGCACGCTGGGGCTGATACGTGAGATCCAAAAGAACTCATACGGCGGCAGGTCCTTTGCGGTAGAGCTTTCCGGCGGGCCGGACCTAAAGCTTATCTCCGCCGCCTACGGCATGAAATATCTGCATGCCCAAAGTGATGAAGAAGCGATTGAGGCGGCGGAGGAAATGCTGCGGGAAAACGGGACGGCGCTGCTTGAATGCGCGGTCGACCCAAAGGAGGTTATATCATGATGAAGCATATCATCTCCGCGCTGGTGGAAAACCGCGCGGGCGTCCTTTCAAGGACGGCGGGCCTTTTCGCGAGGCGGGGCTTCAACATAGAGAGCCTTGCGGTGGGCGAGACCGACGACGCCACGGTTTCAAGGATGACGATCGTCGTCGAAGGTGACGAGAAAATTCTGGAGCAGGCGGAAAAGCAGCTCAACAAGCAGATAGACGTTATAAAGGTGCGCAACCTGGACTACGACGAGACCACGCGACGGGAGCTCGCGCTCATAAAGGTGAACGCAAACCCGCAGAACCGCGGGCAGATAACGGATATAGCCATGATTATGAAAGCGAATATAGTGGACCTGTCGCCCACCACCATGACGGTGGAGGTGGCCGACAGGCCCGAGCGTGTGCGCCAGCTCTTAAATATGCTGGAGCCGTACGGTATCGCTGAGATTGCCAGAACGGGAATGATCGCTTTGCAAAAGGGAAGCGGCTCACTCTGAGCCGCTTTTAATCTTAGCCAGTTCCACATCTGTGTAATATGTATTGAGGATTTCTTTGTAATCCATGCCCTGTTTAGCGAGAAAATCCGCGCCGTACTGCGAGAGCCCCACGCCGTGGCCGTAGCCCGTAACGGTGAACACAAAGCCGTCTTCGCCGTATGTGACAACGAAGTTGTGTGAGCGAAGATCAAACAACACCCTGACCTCCTTACCGTGAAGCTCGACCCCGCCGACGTTTATATCCGTCACGTACCCGGCTTCCGAGCGTCCGGGTTCTCCGAACCATCCGGCGGGGTCGCCTGAAAGATCGGCCTCGGGGTACGCGGCGGTGATGAGTTCTTCGGCTTCTTCCGGCGTGAACGTCACCTCTGTCTCATAACCGGGGGCCATTGGGTCGCCCTCGCTCGGAACGCTTTGCAGATACGGCGCTTCGCCAATCCATACGTTGGCGGCGTCCTCCGTCATACCGGAGGAGATCGCGTGGTATGCGGCGACGATAGGCTCGCCTTCGAACACCAGCGCGAGTCCTTCGACGCTGTCTGCGGCTTCGCAGATTTTTTTCCAGTAATGGTCGGCCATTTCGCCGTAAAAATCCATCGCGGTCTCTTCGGGGATAAAGACTTTCAGATTACCCGGGTCGGCCAAAAAGTCCGCGCCCATGAGCGCGGGATCGTGGGAAATCTGCTGCACGGCCTTGTTGTGAAGGGCGTAGGTATACGCCGCCACGGCCTGCGCTTTAAGAGCTTCGGGCTCAAAGGAAGCCGGCATCTCCGCCGCAACCGCCCCGCGCACATAATCCCGCGCCGACACCTCGAATACTCTTCCCGTGCCCTCGTCAAATATTGTAAAGGAGTCCGCGCCGGAAACGGTTATATCGGCGGCGACGGCGGTTGCTTCGGGCGGCGCGGGTTCGGATGCTGGCGCGGCTCCCGGCTCCGGCGTGTCTTCGGGAGGGTAGGAGTCAAACGGCTCAGAAGTCTGATCCTGCCTCATATGCGGCGGCAGGGCAGAGCTTGTCTGCGCTTCTAACGGCGGTGCGACGCTGGGAGCAACATTGGAGTTTATCGCCAGCATTGGCAGCAACAGTAAGAAAATGCCCATGGTCAGCATAAACAGCGCGGCGGCCTTCATAGCATGCCCCCTTATTGACAATAATCCCATTGTGTTCTATAATTTAGGGTAAATGTATTTCACGCCAAGATATCAAAATGGACCGCGAAAGGAGAACCCCAATGCTTGCATCGCTTACCCAGCGCGATCCGGACAAGGATATTTCATTACTATGCGAAGAGAGCCGGAAGTATAACTATATCGCGCCTGAGGATTTTATAAAATACGACGTAAAACGCGGTCTGCGTAACGCAGACGGCACAGGCGTCGTCACCGGCCTTACCAAGATTTGCAACGTTGTCGGCTACAAAATGGAAAACGGTAAAAAAACGCCGATGCCGGGCAGGCTGATATACCGCGGGATCGACCTTAAGGATATTACCGACGCTATTATCGCGGAAAAGCGTTTTGGGTTTGAGGAGACCGCGTGGCTGCTGCTGTACGGTTATTTGCCCGACAATAACCGGCTTGGCTTCTTTGAGGAGACTATATCGAGCCAGCGTGAGTTGCCCGATCTCTTTGTGGACGACGTTATAATGAAGGCGCCCTCGCGCAACATCATGAACGCGCTGCAGCGTTCTGTGCTGGCGCTATACTCCTATGACGACGCGGCCGATGATATCTCCCTTGAAAACGTCATGCGGCAATCAATCTCTATCATCGCGAAGATGCCGTCTATGATGGTGGCGGCATATCAGGTCAAGCGGCGCGTGTACGACCGCAAGAGCATGTACTTTCATCACTGCAAAGAAGAACTCTCTACCGCCGAAAATATCCTGCGCACACTGCGCTGGGACAAACAGTTTACAGACCAGGAGGCTAAGCTGCTGGACCTGTGTATGATATTGCATATGGAGCACGGCGGAGGCAACAACTCCACTTTTTCCACCAGGGTGCTGACCTCCACCGCGACCGACACCTACGCGGCGATCGGCGCGGGCATAGGTTCTCTCAAGGGTCCACGCCACGGCGGCGCGAACGAAAAGGTGCAGGAGATGATGAGCTACATTCAAAGCGGCGTCTCAAACTGGGAGGACAGATCATCGAAAAGCAGGATGGCGACAAGAGCGGTCTTATCTACGGCATGGGCCACGCGGTGTACACTGTCAGCGATCCGCGCGCGGTAATTCTTCGGGAGCAGGCCCAAAAAATGTCGCAGGGTACCGACTTTGAACGCGAGTTAAATCTTATTATGAGCGTCGAAAGATTGGCGCCGCAGGTATTCTCTGAATTTAAAGGGATCGACGCGCCGCTCTGCGCGAATGTGGACATGTACTCCGGCCTGGTGTACACCATGCTTAAGATCCCGCAGGAGCTGTTCACGCCGATTTTCGCGATCTCCCGCGCGGCGGGCTGGTGCGCACACAGAATAGAAGAGCTTCTGACAACCGGCGGAAAGATCATACGCCCCGCGTACAGGACGATAGATCCGGACGCGCCCTATGTCAAGCTGACGGAAAGGAGCCGGGCGTAAAGAGATGAGACCCTATTTTAAGTTTTTACTGGCCTTGTATTTTACGGCGCTCGCAGCTTGCCTTTCCTGCCGCGTCTATTTAAAGCTGTTTCAAATGGACACGGCGACAGGCTTTTACATTGACGGCGGAATCTACGAGACGGTGTTCAATATCCTTTTGGCCGCCGTGCCGGTTATCGCGTTCCTGACGAGCCGCTTGCTGCGGCCCGATGAGGACTACCCCGTTGAAATGCGCGACAGGCTCCTGCGCGCGCTGTGCGCTGCAGCCGGGCTCGCCTTGGCTGTTTTCGTGTTTTTCGGGCCGCCGGAGTCGAACCTCAGGCAAGCCCACGGCCCCGCTTTTTATCAGCTCGCGAATTACCTAAGATGGGGATTCGGCGGTCTTGCGGCGCTGGCGTTTGTTTTTTTGGGCGCCGCTGGCGTTTTTGGCCGCAAAAAAACAACCGTGGCTTTGCTGCTGCTCATGCCGCCGCTGTGGCAGATTATTTATCTTGTGACGCGATACAACTTTTATACAACGGTCGCGAGCATCTCCGACCACCTGCTGATGGTGCTGTTCATGGTATTCAACGCGGTATTCCTAATGGGCTTCGCGCGGACTATCTCGCTTCAAATGCGTAACGACGGCCGCAACTACGCTATACCGGCGGGACTCTGCGCGTCTCTTTGCGGGTTTTTGCTGACGCTGCCGAATTATATCTATATGGCTGTAAACCGCACGGCGATGCCGGTTGCGCTGCTGGGGATTTCGGAGAGTATATATATATTTGTCATGAGCGTTTTAGCCTTGGCCTTCACACTCGCGCTCATGGGGTCACTTAAAAGAGTATAGGGTGATTATATGCAGAAAGCAAACGTTGGCAAGTCGCTGATAATAGAGGCGCATGGAGAAAGATACGAGCGCATACCCGTGCGTACTCATGTTATAACCAGCAAGGACAAGCTTGAAAAAATTCTTGAAAAATATGTAAAGCCCGTCCTGCGGGAGGGCGACGTGGTCTTTATGTCCGAAAAGGCCGTGGCCTGCACGCAGAGGCGGGCTATACGCATGGACGATATCCACCCGCGGCCGCTGGCGAAGCTTTTGTCGCGCTTTGTGTACAAGACCCCGTACGGCATAGGCCTGGGTATCCCCGAAACCATGGAGATGGCCCTGCGAGAATGCGGAACTCTGCGCATACTGTTCGCGGCGCTTGTGTCGGCCATAGGCAAGCTTTTTGGTAAGCGCGGCTGGTTTTATATTATTGCTGGAGAAAAGGCCAGGGCAATAGACGGCCCCTGCGACTACGCGATACCGCCATACAACGAATATGTCGTGCTGGGGCCCAAAGACCCTGAGAAGACCGCCCGAAACGCCGCAAAAGAAGCAGGGATCCCGCTGTTTTGCATAGTAGATCTAAACGATCTTGGCGGGAACATTCTGGGGGTTTCGTCTGACGAGCTAAAATCCGAATGGCTGTTGCCGATTTTACGCGACAATCCGCTCGGCCAGTCTGACGAGCAGACGCCCATAGGCATCATACGACCGGCGGGTGCAAGCTCGGGACAGTGGTTTTACAAAGAGAGAGAAAATATTCTGGCCGACCTACGCAGGCTTGTGAGGATAAACAGCGTGGCCGAGCCTGAAAGCGATATAAAGCCGTTCGGACAGGGTTGCCGAGAGGTTTTGGACGAAATGCTGAAGATTTGCGTTGAGCACGGCGTGGATTGCGCCAACCACGAATATTACTGCGGCAGCGCGTTTTTACCGGGGGAGACCGAAAAAGAAACAGGCATATTCTCACATCTTGACATTGTCCCCGTTTCGGGAGAGTGGATTTACCCGGTGCTTGAGGGCGCGGTCGACAAGGGTTTCATGTTCGGGCGTGGGGTGGTGGATAATAAATCCGCCGCTATAATGGGCCTTTATCTTCAACTTTACTTCCGCGAGAACAATATCCAGCTTAAAAACGGGTTGAGGGTATTCTTCGGCTGCTGCGAGGAAAACGGCATGGGGGATTTAAGCTACTACCGCGAGCGCTATAAGGTCCCCGGCCAAAGCCTCGTGCCCGATTCGGTTTTTCCCGTCTGTTACGGGGAAAAGGGCATATTCAATATAAACATTGTCTCACCGCCGCTGTCTGGGAATATCTTGTGCTTTGAGGGCGGGCTTGTGACAAACATGGTGGCGGACAGCGCCACGCTAAAGCTAAAGCCAACCCCGCAGCCTTTGGAAATGCTCGACGGTCTTAGGAGCTTCGACAATATAAACGTGGAGAAGTCCGCTGAGGCCGTTACGATTACGGCGCTTGGCAAACCGGCCCACGCGGCGTATCCCGAAGGCTCTGTCAACGCGATAGGTCTGCTTGCGAGCTTTGCGGTGACGAATAATCTGGTCACGGGCGAAGACAAGCACAGCCTGGCTTTTATAGCTTCGATCTGCGGGGAAAACAGGGGCGAGAGCTTAGGCGTAGCCGCCGCGCACGAGGAGTTCGGCAAGCTTACCTGCGTGGCGGGTAAGGTCCGAATGGAGGACGGCAAACTGGTGCTGTCAATCAACATTCGCTACCCATACAGTGAGAAAGCCGACGTAATCGGCATGGTAATAAAGGCACGCTGCGTTGAAAATGGTTTTACAACAAGAGATATGACAGACAGCCCGCCAAGTTATGTCGCGCGTGAAAGCGCATTTGTAACGGCTCTGGCGGAGGCTTACCGCGAAGTTACTGGGGATTCGCCGCCCGATTATATCATGGGCGGAGGCACCTACGCCCGCATGCTGCCCAACGCCGTCGCTTTCGGGACGGAGTTCCCGGGGGAAAACCAGCGGCCCGGCTTTTTGCCTGAGGGCCACGGCGGCCCGCACCAGCCGGACGAGGCTCTGCATATAGACGGCTTTTTGGAGGCGCTTGAGATTTACGCTCACGCGATACTGAAGATAGACGGGATATAACGAATCAGTAAAAAAAACAACCGCCGGATTCAAGCGAATCCGGCGGTTGTGCATATGTGTGCCCGGCATGGGCACAGTCTCTACGGTTAAAGTCCGGAACACGGCCGGCAGCGGCAAGTGTTAGCCAAGGCCAAGGGTGTCCGTCGCGAGGCGGAATCTGAAGGAAGGCGGCGGCAAAACCCTGCTCCGACGAACAGAAATCACATCAGGCAGTACATGGGGGTAAGGTTGC
>QMCE01000335.1_pt1 | contig 36450 bp, 40 predicted proteins | sample 1821851 | NCBI WGS metagenome assembly QMCE01 (sample SAMN09453174, study PRJNA476694) | Termite gut metagenome, whole genome shotgun sequencing project. | isolation source: worker | host: Odontotermes sp. | place: South Africa:Pretoria | collected 2016-01-28 | reverse complement strand
CGGAGAAGTTATTTAAAGACGCCATAAATGGCGATATGGATGTTAAAGAGGCGATAAAATTGTTGGATGTTTGGTTTAAAGTAAGTGGAGTTATGGAAAGTGAAGACAAGTCTACGAACGTTAATGTTCAGACTAATATAGCGGTACCATTACCACTACCGCGTGGATTGAAGAACAGAAAACTTGCGCACATAGAACATGCGCTGGAACAGTAGGCTATATGGCGGAGTATATTCAATCACCAACGGGACATGCATTTCATGAGAGCGATGCTTTTGTAAAGCTCATAATGGGCCCTTACGCGTCAGGTAAATCTACTATATGCGCTACAGACATATTGAGTTACGCCTGTAGTCAGCATCCAGCCGCTGATGGGGTAAGGTATACCCGCGTAGGCGTTATTAGAAAGCTAAAATCACAGGTTAAAACAGCTGTTGGTCGATCTATACGTAGTGTATTCCCTAAGCAGTACGGGTACGTGAACAATAGTGGTTCTCCTGTAAGCGCTTTTTATTATTTCCCCCTCCCGGATGGGACAAAGGTTCATTGTGAACTTGACATATGGGCCTTAGAAAACGAAGACGATGCTATAAAAATTAAGTCGTCTAACTGGACGTTTGCTTGGCTAAATGAAGCGGATGAATTAGATCACGCAGTTTTTACTCAGACTCTTAGCCGCATACAGAGGTACCCAGATGAAGATGTAGCACCACGGACTTGGGGAGGAGTGTTATTAGATTTTAACAAGCCTGCTAAAGGAAGTTGGCTTGACGATCTAATAAACAACGTACCAGATAACTATAAATTATTTGTTCAGCCTCCCGCAGCGTTCATGTGCGTAGATGAAGATGGAAATAATGTGTACGAAATAAATGAAAATGCAGAGAACATACGGAATGTGGGTGCGTACCAAGAAGGGGACCCTACCGAATTTTCATCCCCAGAAGATTATGATGACTACTTGGTACAACGTGGTAAAAGGTTCTATAGTAACCAGATACGCTTAGAGCTTCTTGTCGGGAGAGAGGATAAGGTGCAGAATCTTTTCTGCCTTATGGATGTCCCGATAATAGACGGTAAGCCAGTCTATGCTAACAGTTTTGATTCTGGCCGGCATGTTGCGACGAATGAAATAAAGCCTATTAGTAATGCTGACATAATAATAGGCGTAGATCAATCAGGGATAAATCCCGCGGCAGTAATAATCCAATCCATTTCCGGAAGATGGTGTGTTATCGATGAGATGCTTACACCCGGAGAGGGGCTAGAAAATTTTATATACGGGGTTTTAATCCCTGCCTTGCGTACTAAATACCCTAGTAATCCTGTTACCTGCATATTAGACCCATCTAATACTAGGGATTCGTGGGGTGCCATAACTCCTAAAGATAGATTTGAGCAGGCTGGATTATTTGCGTTAGCTAATGTTAGCAACGCTATACGTGTACGTTTACAAGCAGTAGAAGAGTTATTAAATAAACATACGGGCGGATTATACATATCACCGACATGTACTAACTTGATAGATGGTTTTAAATTTGGGTACAAATTTAAGGCGCTAAATACGCGTGGTTCTGTTGGTAAATCATACTCTCCCGTACCAGATAAAAATGAATACTCACATTTCCATGATGCGTTGCAATACGCCGTTCTGCACATTATAAGTAAGAACAACTATAACACCTATGACATAACTAAATTGTCTGAGGTTGTCAGCAATCAACGCCGTATATTAAGTAGGGTAGTATGAGCGAAATATCATGGATGAATGAACTAGAGGACATTCCCAGAAAAGCGTTGGATCCGTTAGCCGATGCTGTTATGAGCCGGTATAATGGCGCTGTAAATTGTCTGAGCAGTGAGAAGGTTAATGGTAGGTCAGTAAAAAGTACACTGGAAAATTGCTACAACCAGTATAATGGTATTATAACTGGAAACGATCTAAAGCGAGCCCAGGCACTTGGTGTTGACGCAGTTGTTAATATAACGGCCTTAAAATGCGATGTAGCTAAAACATCCTTAGTTGACGCTTTGGTAAGTGGAAATGCTACTTTGCCTTGGGTTATATACCCCACACCTAAACCAGACATATCAAAACCTGCAAGGAATATAGTCCTAGAAAAAGTTAAAGAACGCGTATTTTCTAATTCACTCGCTAGTGCGGATGAACTTGTGGAATTCATACGTGCAGAAAAACGCGCCATATACCAGCATGAGCTGGATGTGGCCTCTAAGGCAGCGAGTGAAATGATGCTTCTCATGGAAGACCAGTGTGCGGAGGGGGGATTTTCCACGGCGCTGGCGGACTTCATAAGCGACTTCCCAATATACCCGTTCGCAGTATTCACCGGCCCGTACATTACACGCGGTCCACGTATGGTCTGGGGGAAAAATAGACCCCGGCTGACGACGGAGGTCTATGCAACTTTCCGGGCAATACGCCCGTTCGATTTTGTATACTCTCCCGATTCTCCAGACACGCAGCGGGGTACGTGTGTGTTTACCCGGACACGGTGGACACGGAGAGAATTGCTAGCGGCCAGTAAACTACCGTCGTACATCCAGGAGAATGTACGTGACGTGCTGGAAAGTGCGGATAGCAGCACAAGCGAGTCACTTGCGTGGTTGTCGTCCCCTGACTTACATACGAAGCACGCCCTGAAATTCTGGGCGTCCAACGTAACACCCATAGAAGTGTTAACCCACTACGGTATAATGTCCGGAAATGAGCTGCAAAAGTATAATATACAGGGATTAGATAAGGATGATTTTTACAACTGTGAAATAGCTATGGCGTGCCATAGAGTTATACAGGTAAAAGTAATGACTAATCCAGCAATGCAAGTTCGTCCTATATATACGGCTAGTTTTTATGATACGGGCGGTGATAGAATAGCGGGTGATGGAATAGCGCAACGGGTAAGAGACGTTGAGCGTGCGTACCACGCGTGCCTTATGTATCTAATGCGCAATGCAAGTAACGCGTCGGCTCCAATGTGTGAAGTAGATATACGTCGTATGATAAATCAAACATCTGATAGTGATTTGGGGCAGATTATACCAGGCACTATGTATTTTACCAATAGTGACTTAGGGAACTCGAACAGTCCCGCCATGAAATTTTTTAATATACCGTCAAATATACCAGCGTATGCCCAGCTTATGAACATGTTCATGCAGTTAGCGGATAGGGTTACTAACATACCGGCGTCGGCTCATGGAGAGGCGGTAGGGTCTGGAGCAATGCGAACTTTCAGGGGAATGGCTATGTTGCAGGGTAATGCTTCTAAGGCGTTGAACTCTGCCGTTACTAACATCTCCAACCGTATATTTGTACCACTAGGGGAATTATTATTTAACATGAATATGTTGTATTCTAACGACACCAAAGTGAAAGGAGATAGTAAGATATTAGCTAAAGGTACAGATGGGATACTAGCGAAGGAAATGGAAAAACAGAGCGCGATGGAGACACTCCAGATACTGGGGGCTGTCGGGCAACAACTTGGCCAGATAGTGAATGTTACTCCTGGTCTGGCGTGGGCGGTGAAGAAATTATTTGGGAATATGGGGATGCCTGACAGTGTGGTGTCTGCGATGGGGGATCCCATCCAGGGCGCCGTTCCAAACGGAAATCCTCCACTTACGACGTATGGTGAGGAGTCTTTACCACAAGCCCCTGTGGAGGCGCAATGAAAAAATTCCGCGTGTGGTTCCAAGACCACGTTAATTTTTGCGAAAATTTCAGTTCGGGCGAACCAAAGCCCCTCAATCCAGTGCTTGCTTTTTTTGTGCAGCACTGGTTTTGGCCGTTCGAGAATCCGCATTGTGACTGCTGCGCTGCTGTACGGGGCGTGGTTTATGGTGGTGTTGTTGGCTTTATCCTGGGAGTCATCGTATGAGCCTGGATGCTATCCCGTTGTGGCCGGACAATACCACGTCAAAGTTTTCGAGCATTTTTTCAGTCTCTCCAGGGTACGCATGTTTTTTAACCGCGCATGGTTTAGAGGGTAAGAATCTTACTACGGACACTTCAGTGGCAGCATCGTATAGATGTGTGTGCATCCATCGGTTGATTCTTGGCCATGATGCGCCTCCACCTGGGGATGCGTGCGCATGCGGGTGGGTTTATGAGACAACAGGCCATGTCTCAAAAGTCGTTCGTGATACAGTTCCCGTCGTTGGGAAATGTATGTGGACATTGACACAATGCCGTAATGCAGGTATTATCGCTATACCAGGTGTGTACCAACTGGAAGTGAGTGATCCATCGATACTCGGTACTTTTCAAGTTTTCGCCGAGAAAATAGCGCAACACCAAATGCCATTAGTTACGAACAGTCCTATGGTATTTTAGGAGCTTAGAATGGGCGATTGTGGTAGTCCTGTAGAGTTTGTGGATGGTGTCACTGTAATAAATGGTAAAGTTATAGAATCGGCCATAAACGACTCTACTATAAATAACTCTACGCTAGAGAATACAAATCTGTCATCGGTTGCGTCAATAACTGAACAGGCAGCTAAAACTATAGTGGATGCAATTGCAGCGCTGTCTCCACAACAACTTTCGTCATTGGCGTTTGCGTTGTCAAATTTAAAACCTCCGTCCACTGTAGCGCTAGACCCGGCAACAACCACAGGTTCAGAACTCCCTACGCTTATGTATGGAGTACGAACGGCCTTGCTTGGTAAGCCGGTAGCATTCGTAGACTATGATGGAGTGTATGTCGTTCCGGTGTATTTAAAGCAACCATGTCCTTAGGGGGTAGTATGTTTTTTATGGCTGGGGTTGTATACCCTGTAATAGAAGAAAAAATAAGTAGTAAAAACATGCTTATAGAAGACAACCCCTTGTTAGCAAATGGGACTACATGCGATACTACACGTGAACTAAAGAAACATAACATGATGCGTTTACGTCATGATGTAGACAACAGGATGAACCCTGTTAGTGGATGTATATACGCTAAAGTTATGGATACCCGATACACACAGGAGAAATAATATGTGTCGTACATGTGGTGGTTCTACCACTAAAAAGCCTACGTACCCTACACCTGGCAGTCCGCCTAGTGGCCGGAAAGGATCCGCGCCTCAAGGGGGACAAACGCCTGAAAGTACACCCCCCCCTGGAGTAAAGGATAGTATTATGGGTGTTCGGTATGTCCCGCCTGGATCCTAAAGCCGAAGAGGCTTTGACGTTGCTTGTAAACTCTGGGGCCTACAGTACACTCATGGATTTCCTTTCCTCCGAAAGTGAACGACTGAAAGAACGTGCACAATCGGTTTCAATGGTGGCGTTGGTAGTCCCGCAAAATACGCAAGTGGCACTAATGGCATTAGGTGCACATGAGTATATGGAAGACATACTCAGGTGCATAGAACGTTTAAAAAGGTAGCTTACCCTTATGGCACAAGAAATAACTTTCCAAAACCCCAACGATATGGCGCATCTTGGCATGAATGTTTCATCTGTGGTATCTCCTGTGGATGATGCTTTGGTATGGCGGCAGGAAGCTGAGCGTGCAAAAGCAGAGTTGGCGAAGTATCAGAATGAAGCGCGTACCAGTGCGGCATTTACGCCGGAGGTTTTTAAAGATCTCCAATCCGTAGATGAAGCGGACGCCAGACGCATATCTAGCATTGTGCTCTCAGCGACAAATGCTATGCTGGATCCACTCCGCAAGGAATTGGCGTCTACTCAGATGCAGACGGCAAAGGAACTGGAAGCTGCCAAAGCGCAACTTGCTGCGCAGCAGGTGAACCGCGTGGCAGACCGGATCACAAACACACATCCGGATTTTTTCACTGTGGCCCAAACGCCTGAGTTTAAATCGTACATGGCGGAAAGGCCAGAGGGTATGTCCAGGACCAGGGATGAGCTTGCGGCCGAAGAGGTGTATAAGGGCAATGCGGACTATACGATAAACTTGCTGAACCGCTTTAAAGCCACAACCGCGCCGGCGGGTGTAAATGTGTCAGTTCCGCCAGTGCAAGTCGCTACGCACATATCGGGAGGGGCGCCTAAACCAGCCTCTAATCCTGATTTGCCGTCGATGAAAGAACTTCTTCGTAACCGCACGCGTATGAGCGCACAAGACTTCAGTATGGCCATACAGCGCTTGGAATCAGCCCAAAGCGCTGAAGGAGTAAAATAAACATGTGGACTACGTTGGGCTATTAAAATCCGGGGGGATTATGGGGATTATACAAAGCGCATCTGGTTATGGTGGAATGGAGGCCGGCCCGTTTTCGCGCGTCGTGAGCAGTGATTTTATTGCACTGAAACACTACGAGCGTAACTGGTTGAATGAAGTGACGAACACTTCGATCATGGCTCCGATTGAGAAATGCGGGCAAGTATTGCAGGTTCCCGTTGCGCCGGAGATTGGCGGATGGACGGCATACCAAAAAAACATGCAACTCACTCCCAACACCGTGAGCACTACGGGATTGTGTCTGACCATGTGCAACGCGGCGTACAACGACTTCAAGTTCGATACATTGGATGTGAACCAGTTGTGCGACCGCTTCGGCCCGTTCCAGGAGCTTTTCTTGGAAGGATTGGTCAATTCGTATGTGGACCTTACTCGGCAGTATGTCGTGGGCACCATGTTGACGGGAGCAGATGATACAACGTCTGGACCGACGGCGGGGAAATTTGGGGACATTAACCTTGGGATGGAAGGTGCTCCGATCCATATCACTCCCGATAATCTCGCAATGGAGGCGTCGAAACTTCGGCGCGCGCTTAAAGAGCAGCAGTTTCTTAACAGCCGCAGCGCGGGAGAATTTTTTATTATCGTCCCGCCCGCTGTCACGTCGTACTTGGCGGCGCTTAAATACAACAGTGTCATCAATACTTGCGAGTGTAATTTGGATATCCCTAATATGTGGGACATTCCGATTATGGGTTTCAAAACGATTGAAACTGTGCATTCTCCGGTTAAATTTGAGAATGGACAAGTGTGTTACTACATCATTGCCGGATGGCGTGAAGCGACCGCATTTGGGACATATATGCCTATTGCGCGCGTCATAACAGAAGATCCGAACAGCTTTGGCATTCGGTATCAATACCTGGCTACCTGGGGCGCTGAGACTATTTATACCAAAGCGCTGGCTGTGGCGTACTGGACGTTCGACCCTGTTTAATGGTCCTATAGAGGAGTGTTTGTATGGCAGATGTATCTTTGATTCGTGGGGGTTCTCCGGTATTGAAGACCCCGTTCTGTAAGGGTCATTACGCACAGTTTACGCCCCCCTTTGAGACGCCGGTTATTCCCGGCGCCCCCCCTTACGATAGCTATTCAGAAGCTGCAAACATGCAGGGGTACACAAACCTGCATTTTCCGCTTGTCCCGCATTTGCTGGATACTGATGCGCACAAGTGGATGCAGCACGCGCTCAAATCTGTGAGTGCGGTTGGAGATAGGATTGAATTGTGTATCGTCCCGTCGCGGGCATATTTGCAGTCACTTCATATTGAAGTAGCAGACTACGATGACGCGTTGACTGGGGTGTATGTTACGCCGGCTATGTACCGTGTGTACTGGGACTTCACGGCTGGAAACTATGCGTACACAAAAAACACCGCGTTTGCGGCAGAACTGACTACGGCCGGGATGGGACAATTCCCCCTTGGGACCCCCCAACCTACGGACACCACGATCGGCATGGCATTACTTTCCACGGATCCGACGATACTTCCTCCGAGCTATACGCATACGAAGTTTGTCCGGAATGCCAGCGGTGTGCCGACGGCCTACGCCGCGCCGGTTGCTAATGGGGGGCACAACATCATCGCGCTCGACGTGACGGCAGGGGATGCTGACAAGATCAAAAAAATATACAACGGGAAGTTCCGTTTATACTTGTCCGTAAAGCTGCTGACGTTTGCAGGGTCTGCGCAGATCGGATAGGGGGGGGGGATATGGCTGCAAACACTTTGCATAAAATACCGTCGCCGCCTGGAGATTCTAAGCCGCCCACGCCCAGCACGAAAGTTACGCCGTCGAGTATCCCAGGAGTAGTGGAAGCGTCGGGAGGGGGGGGCGAAGTGATAGCACGCATTATACGGTCTACTACATATAGCCCCTACGGTGCAAGTTCGGATACGGAAATGAGTATAGTCAAAAATAAAATGTAACCCTTGGTTTTATTATGAACATCACAAGTATGCCAGTTACCGCACCCACTACAGTTACCCCCGGGGGTATAAACCTTGGGTTCGACATGAGCAATGAGGCGTTCAATAATATGCTTCGTGCTAATGGAATAACAAACTGTCGCCCTCCACTACCTAAGTCTTCGCATCTCAAAGTTATGCGGACGGGAAAAATATACCCGTGGTCCGAAGCGTTGGCCGTGCAGTTTGGCCGTGTTGTCAATTGCGATGTTCACGGGAATACGGACGAAGAGGCATGGAATGGGACATACGTCGAACCAGGCGATGTCGACTACACGCATATTGAATCTGCCGTTATGGAGCACATGGGTAAATTCTCCGGGTATTACCAGGCCGATGACATGCGCCCGGCTGCGCGTGGTACAAAGTCTTTTCCGGAGGGAGCTGTGTTCATGAAGGATGTACAGCGTGCAGAGACGGCGCGGGGAGAAAAACCTGAGCTGTGGATCGATCCGGAAGTTGAAGCGCGTATGCGCTCTCTCATGGCGGGGTGGTAAGGTGACAAGCGCGGATGTCATACTTTCTGTTTCTGTGGACTTGAACGACCAGGAACCAGGGTTTGAGTATATCCGCTGGGAGTATGACCAGATAGCGCGGTATGTGTGCGAAGCTGTTACAACGCTGGGCACAATAGCTAAAGATCTTTTTACCGTCCAATGTGTCGTTCCAGTGGATACGTCTCATACGTGGACGAAATCCTGTCCTCGATGCAGCGTCATCAACCGTGTTTTGGGGGAGAGTGACGCAGACGGGAACATTATTAGGTACCTCACGAACCCACTGGACATAGAAGCCAACCAGTGGCCAGGGCCTGTTTACCGGTGCCCTGTTACTGCCGACAACTACACCCCTAGTGGGTACACGGTAAACGCCAACCAGCCAGATGAGTTCCGCATATTACCCCCTCCCCCTGCGGGGGTAACTATGTGGGTTGTGGTGGAATGTTTTTCTGCCCACACATGCGGTGAAGATGTGCCGGATGAGCTTGTCCCCGCTGTGCGGCAATGGTGCCTGTACCGTGCGCTGGCGGTCGATGCGGAAAACAACCCTGCAATCATTGGTTTGTCCCAACAGCATTACAAAGTATTCACAGATTTGTACGGTGGGATCGCGGCGGAGCGTGCGCGGAGAATTCAGACGCAGACGCGCGATGTCCAAAATACTACAACACAATAAGTTCGGAGCACACATTGATTGTATATGAACCGTTTAAAACCCTCCCTATAGAAGGACTCTACGCTGAATTGCAGTTTGAGTTTCCCGACCTTCCTAATGGGATGTTTGCGCATTACGCTACGCGAGCGGCGCGAAAAATATCCAGATCCACAGGTGTGTTACGGAGGGATATACGCATAGTTCCGATACCTGGAGTGCACACGTACAACTTGAAAGCCCCGGATGGTTACAGAGTTGATAAAATATACGCGGTGCATGCCAAAGATAGTTGCGGTGTACACGACGTGTCAAGACGTTTTGTCCACCCTGTCGGGATGTCGATATGTTGCGGGGATGCATCATGGTACGACAGTGTAGAAGATGTAATAAACATATATTATTGTGGGTGTGGGTGTGCGTGTGAATATGTAGTACATTGTTCTACTATACCGCCAGTAGATGCATGTGAACTCCCAGAAGTTTTTTTTACTGACTTATCTGAACTGTTGACAATGGCAGTTAAGGTAAGCCTTCTACAGATATCTGGTAGGCCATGGACGAACATAAATATGGCGCTAGCTATCGAGAATAAATTAAATAAGTTTCTGGCAGATAGAGCGGTAGATGTAGCTACTCACAAAATGAAAGGTGCAGTAAGAATAAACTTTGGTCCGTCGCTATCCAACGATTGTGGTATAGGGTATGTAATATGAACGATGCGCGAGACGTTTTAATTTGTGGTGTAAACGGCGTTATAAATATGGATAACGCCCGCATAAATGGTGCCGGAACGACAGAAAACGTCTTACAAATAAGCCATATTTTACGTGGTAGTGGTTCCGTTGGTAGCCAGCTAGGTATGCCCTCCGGTTACGAGTACCAAACTTATCGTGTGCGCGTGGATATCGAGGTACAACATGACACCTACTGAAATCCCAGTTTGTGTTCAAGCCGCACAGGTTTTAGATCCTGCAGCAGACCCTTCCGAAGCCACGTGTAATTTATTTACATATGACGCCTCTGGAGCGCCATTGGTCCAACTTGTTTACGAGGCAGGGCCTGGAATCCACCTGGAAGGGTGTGGGACACATGCGGATAAATTTAAAATATCTGCCACGGGGGGTGATGACGTTGGATATGTCAAACCCTGTAATGATGGGATAACTGTAGATGGAGGAGGATTGGTAGACGACCCGTGGTGTATCGGGCATAAAGTTCCGACACCTAGCCCCGCAGGTACTTACCTCGGTTTTACTTTTGATCGCTATGGCCACATGGTGTCTACGACTAACCCACCAGGAGATTTCAGCCCTGGTATAAAATGTGTAACTCCAGGTTATGGAATAGAAGTAAAACAGAACGCCACTACGGGGTGTGTGGAAATATCTACATCTAAACCGTTGAATCCGGTGGAAGGCGTGTTTAAATTCGGATGTTACGATGTTACCTTTAGCGATAGTAAAATTGTAAACGTAACTCGCGCTCCCATATCCACGTCTGGAAAGTATACCGCCGGTGGTGTGGACATAACAATAAACGAATGCGGACAAGTCACGAGTATAGTTCCTAATGGGGATGATGGAGGTACAGATCCAGGTGCAGGGGGGAGGAGTAACTATTTATTCAGACGCCTAGTCACTTCATCTGGTTGGCCAAGTGAGCCCGCTAATTTTGCATTCGTAACGGATGTTTCTGGAATATTTGAAGTGGTTGTGTATAATATAGTCGGACAAGATGGTGGGGGGGAAGGCGGATCACAAGGAACACCAGGTATAGTATCCGTATCAGTGGATGGTGAATCGCTTAGTATGCGCGTATTTACCCAAGAGTTTAATACTACGTCAACGTGCGGGTATTCTGCATTCAAAGCAGCCGGACCGCACGAAGTGGTACTAAGCGGAGATGAATACAGTTATGTTGTTTTAACCGTCAGAATGGAAAAAGCAATTTAGACTATGCCTAATGTTACGATAGATTATTTCGGCGGGATAATGCCGCGTGCGTCCTATCATGCTTTAGGGCGCACATACGCGTCGCAGGCACATGACGTGAAACTGCGCAACGGGAGGCTTGAACCGTGGCGCGAGCCGGAGTTGTTCGGGAAATGCAGCGGGAATTCTTTCTATGTGCATGGGTGTTGTTTGATTTGCTGGAATGAGTATGTCCGCGCGGTAGATGCCCCTGCTGACTGGGGGGGATTTTTTCTCACCGGGCGGCGGCCCTACGCCGAATATGCAGAGGTGGATCCTGAGACATGCGGAGTGACCTATACACGCTTGGGCATCCCCGCCCCGGTGCGGGCTTTAGCTGTTACGCCTATCCCCATCGCGGGGGAGACATGCACGCGCAATTCGGAAATGCGTAAGTATGTGTATACCTACGTAAACAAGTTTAGTGAAGAGGGATCACCGTCGCTCCCAAGTAAAGCCATCATGGTACGCGACGGGCAGGAAGTCAATGTTGCAGGAATAGAATGGCCTGCATCGAACTATGGGATAACGCACGCGAATGTATACCGTACAGCTAGTGCGCATCACGTAACAAGTACAGCGCAACAGACACCTGGAACGGAATTCTTGCTCGTAGCTACAATTAAGAATACAAACTATGAATATAGAGACGTGGTTCCTATGGAGGGACTTGGACCTGCGTTGGAGACACAGAAAGTAAAAGAACCTCCTGAAGGGTTAGATAACATATGTGCCATAGAAGGCGCGGTTAGGTTGGCAGGAACAGTCGGAAATAAGGTATGCATATCTGAAAACTTACAGGTCTACAATTGGCCACTTAAGTATGAGTTACATTTGGACTATGAAATAGTTCACATGCATTGCCTGGACAGTAAGTTGTATGTGTCAACCACGTCTACACCCTATGTCATAGATGTGTCCAACTGTGATGAGCTTGTTTGTACTCCGGTCGTTGACGCTGGAAAATCGATACCAGATATATGCACACGTGCTATGTCGTCGTCTATTATAACTCCGCACGGTATGGTATATGTATCCTACCGTGGTCTTATACTGATAGACTCTAGTGCACGTTGGTATATACTGACCTCAAAATGGTACGGAGAAGAAGATTGGCTCGATATCTTACCAGACACGATACGCATGGGGTACTATAGAGGGTACATAATCTGTGTAACAGACAAAATATCGTTTATACTAAACATAGCTATGCCCCCATACTCTGATATGCGGGACACAGAGTTGTCAACTATTTCAGAACGCCCGATAGAACTACTCCCGAGCAAAACAGACTTACTATACATGCTCATAAATGGCAACGTCATTATATGGGACCACGGGGAAAATTTTATCCCCTTTGACTGGATAAGCCGTGAATTGTCCGGCGGCCCCCATCCGGTTGGGCTACCCCCGTTGGGGAACACATGGTCTCCAGTGTCGGCAAAAATACGGACGAGCGGCGTAAACTTCTCTTTGATTGATCCACTGCGGGGAAAAGTATTTACGCGCACTGTGATGAACGAGAACCCATTCAGACTACCCCGTACTGGTAGGCATATGTGGTATAAGATCCATTTGATCGGCGTATGTCCCGTGGAATTTTTCGATATGGGCACGGCACATTTTACTGTTAATCAAGGAGTATGAAAATGCATTTTACCGTGAAGTTATTCACCCCCGGCCGGGACCTGGTTGTATCAATAGAACGCCTGAGTTCTTTGGTGGGACCGCTATACCTGGAAGCGTGGAACACACGGTGGCGGAAGGAATATGGGGATGCGCCGTTTAGTCTGGATGTGCAGCGGTTTTCGCAGTTGTGGTGCGATAACGTCTCGCGTATTTTCGTTTTGATCCGCGAATCAACCGGCTCATACGAAGGGTTTTTGACAGGCATCCCCTTTTGACAGGCATCCCCTTCCGCCCGATGCTGTTTGACCGGAATGTTTTTCATGTGCAGGAATACTATGCGCGTGGCGGAACGGAGCAGGAAAAGATTTTGATTGATTACGTTTCCGGTGCAATCGATATACTTGGGTGTAATGAAATATGGATGCCCACGCGCGGCGGGGTTGCCCCCCCACTTCCGTCAACATGGGAACAATCGGGAACGCATGTCGTAGCGCGCTACACGCAGGTATAATATGGCACTTGGTCCGGATATAACATGCACCCCCTTTCGGGGCCGTAACGATTCTACCTGGCCGGCCATTGCGACAATCCTTGCGGGGATTGCTACGGTTGCGGCAGTCCGCAATGCGGACAAGATGGCGGATATCGCGGATAAGCAATGGAAGCTGGCGAAAAAGTATCTGACACTGGCAGACAACTGGCTGAATGTATACAAAGACACGTATGCCCCAGTGGAAGACCACGAGCTTAAGGACGCCACAGAACTCCAAAAAGAAACTCCTCAGTATTCTGTGGCCAAGGGCCGTGCGCGCGTGGCGGCGTGGCAGGGGTTTAAGGGCCAGTTGAATAAACTGACACGGTGTACGTCCCGGTACTGTGCGGGGTTACGGACAGATATCATAATTGACCTGGCAACTGCACAAGGGGCGGCGTTGGTCATGGCAGATAATCTCGGTTATCGCAATGAGCGGGCATATGTGGAAGCACGTAATGAGGTCCGGTTTGAGCGACGGTTGAACACTGCAAAACGTGGCCGGGATATTGCGGCGAATGGTGCTTCATACGCCCGCGCCGCCGCCGGAATCTATGGAGACCAGTATCAGCAGGCATGGATAGGTTTGACCGGTGCGGGACAATATCTTGGGTATTACTTAGCGCGTGAAGATACGACATATTTTGGAAGATTCTCTCCGGAAAAAACGCCTGCCGTGGGAAATCCGATAGAGAGCGCATTAGCTGATTTTGCATCGAAGGCACGTGGGTAGCGTATGGCGGCAATAACTGGAGACCCTGGAGTCCTACTTCTCAATGCGACCATGCATGGCAAGGCTATGGGGTCCCCCACGGGAGCTATTGGTCCGATACGCTTTGCACATTGGGTTGCGCCTGAGGTATCTCCGATAGGTGAAAATTTGTGGGCACTGGCCTTCCAAGCCGCCAGTCTCGCAATCTCTATTTACAACGCAGAAAAGCAGGAAGAGATATCGCAGAAGCAACTTAATATTGCAGAGGGGTATTACGACCAAGCTAAGTATAAATGGGACCGGTGGAATGATAACTCTGGTAAGGGAGGAAGTTTCTATGAGCTTGAAAAGTCGCTTGTTTCCGAAGTAGATAACGTCCCTGTACCTAAACTAGATTGTGACGGTGCAGTTTCCAGGGCGAATACTGTATCTATGGCGTCATTCAAAGCCATGGATCCGTACATTTTATCCAGTACCAGGAAGTTTAGGCAAAAGATAAGCAAGCACGAATTACGTGTACTATACAACAGACAAGCTATAACAACTACCGACTCCATGAATTATAACTTAGCAGACGATAGATGGTTCAGAGATTACAAAGATGACCAGCGATGGAACCAGCGTAGTAACGTGCTTTCGTTGGGACGAGGAATGGAATCAGAAGTTATGCGGTACCGTGACGCCGCGTCCCAGATATATGGACAGGTAGGGCGGCAGTTAAACCAAGTTTCATCTGGCCTCATGGGTGCCCTTGGATATGTCGGTTCAAGGTTCCACGTGAACGCCCCAAGCAATTTTTTGAACTCCGCGAACTCTGCCCACGAACAGGGGCTTGTCAGTCTCGTGGACAATAACCCTTTCAACATCAGCGGTGCGGGACTCGGTGACGGCATCGATGTCAATATGTCCGGACTATAGGGGGTAACATGGCGCTATCTATTTTAGGACTGTTGGGTGCTCTGGGGACGGCCTTGCCATCATATATCCAGGGTGCTCGACAGGCCACGCAAGATAACTGGACAGACATTGCGAACTACAACCAAGCCGTGCGTGATTCCCAAGCAAATGCGTTTACTGATGCGACGCGCGACGCGCGCATACAGCAACAGCAGAATGCCGCAGAGGCCGGAGTTTTTGCCAATACATTGGCGGAGAATACGCTGGATGCAAAGACGCAGCAGGAAGCGGCGGAGACAGAGGCGGCCACACTCCGGAATATTTTTGCGGGTACAACAATGCCCTTCCGTGTGGCACAGTCCCAGAATGCTGCCACTCAGGGAGCGTTGTTAAACCAGATAACCAGGGAGCAAGCACCTGTAAAACTGGACACACTACTGGCGGTCCTGGAAGGGATGCGAGTACAGAATAGCATGGCCGCCGATACTGCCCCCGCCGCGCTCCGGATGTTTGAGGATGCGGCTGCCAATTCCGAGATGAACCGGCTGTTACGTGCTTTGCGTCTGGATGAAGCTGTAGCAGGGCAAGCATCCAGGTTGAACATCGCGCAAGACCCGGAAGGCTACGCCCGTGCACAACGAGATCAGCAACTGCAATGGCAACTGCGACTTTACGAATTATTGCGTGCGTGGCAAGGCGGCGCGGCTACCCCTCCGGCCCCATTGGTGCCGTCTACACCAGAGGCTCCCCCTGTAGTCCCTGCACAGCCGGTGCAGCTCCCCGCACCTATTCCGACAGGTGATAGTTCTGTATACCGCGCACGTATAGCCAGGTAGGGGTTATTATGGACGACAAAATAGATATGTTTGACACGGAATATCAAACGAACCTGTTTATCATAGAAGACGCTCTACGCGTCGTTAATGACTTCAACCAAGGAAGTCGGTACCCCGACATATATGACGCCAAATTACTAGAACTTATTGATTCCGTGACGCTGGAGGAATAGCATGGCGCTGTGGACTATTCCCACCGTCCCGTTTGTGGATGAGCGCTCAGAAGCAGACCGCTTTCGATCCACTCTGTCGCAACAATTAGATGCAGAAAATTCACAGCTATTGCAGGCATTATTCCGCCAGTCTGCCCGGACACCACAGGGTCCACGTGCAGATGCGGGCGGCATCCGGTATCTACCAGACGGGCGTGAAGTGTGGGTCCCTGGACAGACGGCAGAGGAACGGGATACAAACTTTGCCGCCCTCATGCAACGGGAAGCCGACAGCATTCTTCGATCGGATCCTTTGGTCAGTGAAAAGCTGGCCAAGCTGGATACGCTTCCGGCCGCAAAGGCCGTATCGCTTATAGACACCATACGGAACCAGGACATACCCCGTCTGACGCAGGATAAAAAATTGCCCGCACGCACCCTCCTTGATGCGGTCCTACAACCATACCGCGAAGCAACCCGCCAGCGCGCTGCAGCCGTGGAACGTACTTCTATCCCCCAAATTGCATGGGACTCTGTGAAGATCGGAGCAAACGAGTTTGCGGACTTTTTGGGGTATCTAACTGATGACACGGCGGCGGAACGGATCAAGCGCCAGGAAGCAAACATCCAGTACACCGACGAAATCACTGCGAACAACGCATGGCTGGCGGATCAGCGGTTGCGCGAACAGGTGGGGGAGGGCGTCCTTTCCCGGTTGGTAGATGATCCTGTGGCTACCGTTGCGAACGTCGCCGGGCGCGGAATATCTGGCATGGGTGCTACGGGCGCAGCCGGGCTCTTGGCCGGAGCGGGTGCGGTAGCGGCAGGACTCCCCGCGTTGGCAGCAGCGGGCGCGGCACTGGGGGCTGGGGCACTCACGGGGGCTGCGCTGGGTCCCGGAGCACTGGGGCAGCGAATTACTATGGACCCGACGTTATCGCTGTCTCAGCGGTTAGAGGGTATACGCGGGTCTGTCCCGGCCGGAGCGACATATGGCGCGATAGAAGGCGCTGCCACAGCTCTCCCGCTCCCTGTCGGGGGTATACCGGGACAACTGGGGAGGGCGCTTTCTGGAATTTCAGGCGTATCCACAGCGGCTACGTCTGCCGCCTCAGTGGTTCCCAACGCCGCGTTGCGGTATGCCAGTGGTGTTGCCCGGTCAGCTCCGGAGTTGGCGGCTGCGGCTGCGATTGGGAATACAGCGCAGAATGTGGCATTTGAGTCTGTTACAGGTAAGGATACTCCGCTCACAGAAAATCTCAGCAACGCTGTCCAGCAGGGTATAGCATTGGCCCCCCTCTTTGGTTTGGCCCGTATGCCGCGCACCCCCGTTGAGACACGCACTGCAACTGGCGGGGAAACACCCCAAGTTTCAACGCCCTCTCCTGTGCCTACCGATATACTGCTATCACCGCCCGTTCCAGATATAGCACGCATAGGCGATATGCGCGCATATGTACAGCAACGGTTTACTGACGCGGTTGCTGCCGGAGAGCCATTGGCAAATGTCAGGGCGACAATCCCCGGAGAGATCGTAGATATTCTTCGCAGCGGGGGTATGGACGATGCATACATCCGCCGTTTCGCTACGCAAGATTCTTTACCCACAGGCATGCGTATGGACACTGAGTTGTTAAGCCGTGTCGCACGCGCTACGCAAGGGGAGACGGCCAAAGACTTTGCCGTGGATGAGCTGTTTGCGTCCATACGAAAGGCGAATGTCCGGGAGGATCCCGAAGCTATACTGTCCACGATTGACACGTATATGGACACCCCCTTGGCGGATCCAGTTTTGGCGCTGGCAAAAGCGCAAAGTGTGAAAATGACACGTGGGCGAAAGAACGCAACCCTGTCTATATTAGAGGAAAAAGTAGATGCCGCAAGACGCAATGCAGCGAGCGACGGAACACAAGCAGATACCCCAGTGGGACCAGCTCGACCGACGGGAGAAACTGGAGTTGATTCGACGAATCCAGCAGTTGATAGTCGAGTGGAAACCCCTCCCGGCCAGCCTGCTCCTCCCCCTGCCGACGCCGGTGATCCAAGAATTATTGGCAGTGGTGGCGCAGATGAAAGCGGAGGGGCTGGCGGGAGCAGGATCGCGGATTCCGGACCGGATCAAACGAATGCAGGAACTCCTGAGGCAACGGGGGTTGTTCCAGCCGCGAATGACGGACGACCAAATACTGGCCCAGCAACCCAGGACAGTACAATCCCAGATTCGCGGACAGGAAGCCCTGAGCTTACGGGAGGAGAACGCAGCAGCAGCAGTGACATTGCAGCAGGCAGTGGCGGCGACATAACCGCGCCGATACGAGCGTCTATTGCTGACCAGGCAATTGGGGACACTATAGACCTCCTGACAAACGGGGAGAGCCGGGCCATATTTGCGGATCCGAATAGTATGACACTGGAGAATTACGACAACACACTTCGGTCTATCGGGGTTAATTTAGAAGAAGCACGGCGCTTGACTGGATTCGAAAGTTTGGATGAAACAAATTATACGCCTCAGGCCGGAGAAAGTTCAATTCCAGCTACACTCGACAGCCCCCTCCAGACATTAACGCAAAATATCCGCACCCAGTTCGGAGACGACGACGCCCCAACAGTATTGGCGGCGGCGATCAAATCCCAGATGGGCGACACTCTCACGGCGGTTGAACGGAATATTATGCAGGATCCCCGGCTTAACAATATCCTGGCGGATGTAAATTCAGAACAGTTTGTTTCAGACTACCGTGCCATGGTAGATACATTTTCAGACGGGATAGAAGGTGGCGCGGAGGCGGTGAATGTGTACGATTTTTCCCGTGCGATGGTAGATAAACCCGAATCTTTTCGTCGTGTTGTAGATAACGCGGCATGCGGGGGCGTATGAGCCAATGTCCATCAGCGGCGGATTTATACGCCATGTCCAAGAATGACAACGACGGGGCTGTCCATGTGTTGGGGCGCGATATAGATGATGGGTTCAGTGAAGCATCCAGGGCACAAATTGCCGCGAATGAAGCAGCAGACAAATCAAAAATTATACAGTTTGCGCACGAACTCATCGTGGACGATGGCCGGGTTGGTGTAGCTGCAAGTAATGCAGATAAACGTTCTATGGCGGCCGGTGTCCGGTGGCTAACAGACATGATAGACAAGGCTGAAAATATAGCGGGGAAACGGGCGTTGGACGTGGAAGCGGCAATTTCTCGCGTGAGCGGCGCTACAGCTTCGGACGCCTCGAAGTGGCTCAGTTTGACAAATTCCCTTTCGAGTAAACTCGCGTGGAGTGGGGCGGTATTCAATAAATTTGCTGTGACAAACTTCGGCACCAAAGGTGGTGCGCTACTGGATAACCCGCTGGTTGCCGCATACCATGATATGGAACCGCGTATCCGCAGTAAATACCAACAGTATCTCGGTATGGTGGACAGTATCATGCGCAAGTATGCCCCACAAGCCAAACGGACTGGGTGGGACATAAACAAGCTCATGGTCGCGGCAGGGGAATATGCGAACGCTCAGCATATTCCAGAGGCAAATGCGGAACTCATCCGGCGTTGGACGCAGCAGGCTTTGAACGAGCGCATGAGCAAAAACCCTGACCCCGACAAAATACTTACGATTCTGGCGAAAGTCCGTGATTTGCATGAGAATCTAGAAACCCACGGGCTAATCAACGACGACGGATCCATTACCCCTGTAGACTCTGCTGGATACACGAACCTGCAGGCGCGGGAGCTTATGGAAAAGGTTGTCCAAGACACTGGTCTGACACACCAAGAGGCCGCATCAATGGCCCAGGATATGCGCATTCTCCAGCGGCAGATTACTCAAGACCGGGTGGATGCCGGATTAGTGAGCGCGGACACACTGTCATCTTTTCCGGCTCAGTGGGAGTTTTACGTCCCGTTGAAAACAAAATTGGACAACGTAGTTGGCCCGTTTAATGAGTCTGGGCTTTATAACCCTGGAAATTACCGCGCCATGCAAGGGGGGACGGAAATTCCTGATAGCGCCTGGGTGTCCATTCTCTATCACGCGCGGCGTGCGGCTGATGAGATTGGGATGTATAACTTCGGGCAGCAGCTTGCAGCCGCAAAGACGGCGGCGGTTATGGATGGGCGGGATGTTGAAGGTCTTCGGATGTACAACTACGATTTTATACGTAGTCGCCCGGACAGAGACCTTATAACAAGCCGTGGTGGTATTTTGACGGATGTTCCGACACGAGACGAGTCCGGCGCTGTTACAGGGTACAAGCGCATGCTCATGCAGTTTGACCCAAACTGGGTTGACCCACGGTCTAAAATATCTGGTGCTGATCTCAATACTGCCATCAGTCGCCCGCACAAAGTCTCTACAGGTCTTAGTGCTCTGGCTATGCCGACTAGTCTTTATGGAAGAATGTTCACACAATTTTCTCCCGGATTCGCCCCGGCAAATATGGCGTATGAATTTTTTGAACGTATGATGAACACAGCTGCACGAGATTGGTATTCAGACTCTGGCGCACTTATCCGTGGGTCCACTCTTGTGCGGGGGATGATATCAAACCAACTACGATCCGGAAAAATACTATTAGATGCACAGAACGGACGTTTGGACCCTGCTGGGCAGGGTGCGCAATATCTTGATGAGTACAACGCATTGGGCCTTCGGCAGATATACACGCCGGGCGTGTATAGCAACCCCGCGCGGTCGATGGATGCGGCACTACGGGCTGTTTCTCCGGAGGAGCGCCAGAGGTCTTGGACACTGGGAGAAAACCTCGGAACCGATGCTCTGAATGCTCGGCTCTCTGGGATTCTGGATAAAACTCCCGGCCTCAGACAGACAATACGTTCCCTGGGAGAGGCCGGAACTACGGTGATGCGGAAGCTGAATAGCTGGAATGAATACTTCAACAACATTTCCGTATTGAACCAGTTCATAACCTTCCGTGAATCCGGAATGTCCCCTGAGCGCGCGGCACGGTCTACACTGGAAATGATGAATATGTCTCAAAGCGGTAGCTTGCAGCCATATTTGAGCGTGTTGTTTCCATACGTCAAACCAACCGTCCAGTCAGGGGTAGCGATGGCACGCACACTTGGACTGACTGTAGATGCCAGTGGGAAGTTCCGCCCCACCGCAAAAGGGGCTATCGCGGTATTGGGAGCAACGGTTGGGGGGATGATGTTGGCGCCATTGATCCGGGATAGTCTTGGTGTCGATCCCGAAACGGGACTTGACCGAATGGACCAGCTCCCCCTCTCAGAACTCACACGCGGCATACCGGTGGGTATTGACAACGACGGACGATATGTGCGCTTGCCCACAGGATACGGTGCAAGCCAGGTGGCGTTGTCCCTTGCGTTTGGATTTGACCGCATGCAGCGCGGCCTTATGCGCCCGGAAGATGTGGCGTTTGAAACGTTGTACACCGTGGCAAAAAACGTCTCTCCTGGAGACTGGCCCGATTTTTCTGCACGCGCAAAGCCGTTGGAGTGGCTTACTTATGCCTTGACCCCCACAGTTATTAAACCGATTATGACAAATACGACGTTCAATGGACAGGATGTTTTGCGCTATGCCACAGATAGGACGAAGCCGCGTGCTTACCAGGGTAGCTTGAGTACGGAACAAATTTACCATTCTGTGGCCAAGGACTTGTATAATTTGGCCGGTATCGAACTCGCTCCTGAGCAGGTAAAAAATTTAGCACGTCATGCTTTCATCGGCCCGTTGAGAATACTTCGTAGTCTCGTTGAGGATGATTCGATACGGAGCGGAACAATACGTGAGTCGTTTGCTCAAGAAAGTCCGTGGTTGAACGCGATGGGGTTAAACCGTTTTGCTGGTAAAACGTATGAAACTGGGCGCGCCATGTTCTACCGGGCACAAGATGAGTACAACCGTAGGCTTAAGGCGGCGGGTGTTTTTGGCGTGCGTGTTCCCGAAAACTATGACAGTACGGCACGTAAGAATTTTCTAACAGAAAAATATTCTGAGGCTGGTTTTACTGGAGAAGAAATAGCGGATATATTTGCATTACAGGAAACATCACGCGCATTGGGACGTCTGAGTTCTTCGTTTTCAAAAATAATACGCCCAATGATAGCTATGTCCGAATCTGCGGAGGACATAAAACCAGAGTTTGATAGGTACGCGTCTGAACAGGGGGATATATTCAATCTCGCTGTACGGGAGCTTAATTATTATAGGGGTGGTATGTAATGATACTACAACTCGTTCAAGGTACAGAGAGTATAGCGTTACGTTTAAAGTCCCCTGGGAACACTGGACAAATAATAAACTCCGAAGACCTGCAGCTTTTGATTCACCCATCAAAAAATAACGGGTGTTGTTCTACTATGGGATCTCCGTTGTATTTTCATGGCTGTTGGCCAGTGCATAGAACAGGGGTAGACACCGCGGATTATACCAACGACTTCCCCACGCTTGTTTTTGATTCAGTAGGTGTCGATCTTGAAGGTCGTATTATTTTTGACCTGGATGATAATTTCCAAAAACTAACGCCTGGACGTTATGGGGCAGCTGTAAGGGTTAAACCACCTGAAATCCCACCTGAACTTCCTGAAAACGTCGTTATTAAGGGTGGTTTCCCCTCCAGTAATATGGCTAGTTTTTCTACTATATCGGGTGATTTGCAGGGAGGATGTTTAGTATTTAATAACCCCTATAAACACGAAGCGTACACAATTACGCCTCCAGCGTGTGTTCTAGCAAGATTTGAAATTTCTGTTGAACATCCTTGCATGGAACATTACATCGATCAAATAGCTGTGGTTATAACCCCCACTCCGGAGGAAATGGCTGATGTCTAAGCACCCCCGCATACCAATGGGAAATTATCTCCCCCCTATTCCGGAAGGGGGAGAAGACGGCATGGTTCTGGTTTATGACAGCTCTTCCCCTAGCAAAACACGATGGGCTCATATCCCTTCAGGCCCGCCTGGTAAAGATGCTCCCCCTATCACAATAGATCCTGATTCCTCCCAGTGGGTAATTGGGGGTATTAAAACTGGCGCTGTCGCGGTCGGAAAGGACGGGGAGACTCCAGCTATTGATCCCAAAACAGGAAAATGGGTGATTGCAGGCGCACTTACAACGGAGCGCGCACGCGCAATGGATGGGCGTCCAGGCACAGTCGTGACTATTAACCCTGCTACGCAACAATGGGAACTAGACGGCGTACCGACGGGGATTATAGCCCGCGGAGAAGATGGCGCAGTTCCGGAGATAGATACCGATACAGGGGAGTGGAAAATAAAGGGTGTATCAACCGGTGTTGTCGCACGTGGCCGGGACGGTAAAACTCCGCAGCTAGCTATCCTTCCCAATGGAAACATGTCCATAAATGGAGTAGATACAGGACGTCGTATAGTTGGGACGGATGGAACTCCGGGGACAATAGTCACTATTTCCGCTGATACTCAGCAATGGGAGCTTGACGGTGTATCGACCGGTATAAAAGCTGTTGGTAAAGACGGAGATATCCCCGAAATAGATCCCGAAACGAAACAGTGGCGGATATCTGGTAAATTGACGGGCGTAAAAGCCGAAGGTCTGAATGGTCGGGATGCAGACAAACCCCTGGATGGGCACTCACCCGTAGTTAAGATAAACTCCAGGGGTAACCTAGAAATAGATGGACAAGACACGGGTGTTAAAGTTTCTGGTTCAGATGGGTTCAGTCCGTACATAAACGACGAGTTTTATTGGGTGGATAAAAATGGAAATACTGGGGTAAAAGCGTCCGGTCAACCCGGACGAGATAGCCATGCCATGTGTAAGCAATGCAAAGTGTGTAAAAATTTTATTTCGTGAGGGTATGCGCATGCCATTGTACATCCATCCGTATGGAACTTCTTCCCTTGATTTTGCTCCTGACATAAATACATCTTCCCCCTCTACCGAAGTTTCCTCTCCAGGAAATGAAACTGACCCTGTATGGAACGCCGAGAAAGAAAATTACGCCACAAAACAAGATTTAGAAGTAAGCGTAAAAGAACTCGCGCCTGAAATAATACGGGAGACACTCCCGGAACTGATGGCTGAGGAAGCCAAAGATATCATTGATGCGGCTGTATCCACGGCTGTAGCCTCATCTCTTCCTGGCGCGGTAAATGAAGCAGTGGCGGAGGCCGTTCCCGGAGCTGTGGCAAATGCCGTGGAACTCGCAGTAGATGACGTTATTGCCGTTGCATCCGCTGCCCAACTATCGGCAAACTCAGCAGAAGATGCCGCCACCTTGGCCAAACAGGCATACATAGACGTCCAGCAGGTGGCTGCTAGTGTTGCGACGGACTTGTCCGAGTATTTACCCCTGTCGGGTGGGTCCATGTATGGAACGGTGGCTTTCAGCGATAAGGGTAGTATAGCCGCTAGTACAGACGCGGCCGTATTATCAGGCGTGTGGGAGTACACCCCAACGGTGCAACCAAGCAAAAACGAGCTTGTAGTTTTTAGCAGTTTAGAGCCTATTAAAGCCAGCCTTTCGTCTGCTTTAAGCGGCGTGTCAGACACAGACAGCGCGGTAAATAGTCTTTCCCATACTATTAAGGATGTGCACATCCCAACGGATGCATTCCGCTGGCAAGATGTTTATGACACGCAATATTCTATTATAGTAGAGAACTTCGCGGCTAAGGGTTTATCCCTAGACTCCGAACACTACACAGATATACCCATAGGGACACAATATACCGTAACGTTTATGTACGGTGGCGTTGTAGTCTTGGACGTGGTAAACACAGATACTGAATTTTCTACGGTAGTGCACAATAACCAACAAGTTTGGAGCTCAGAAGGGTTAGTAGCCGGGCAAAATATAACCAAATGTCTATTCGTTAGGGAAAACGACACGCTCACTGTAACGGGAGCACAGTCATGCCGGTTTGCGCCGGCTATACCCGATCCCACTAGTATATTGGCGCGTGTTGTAACTATGATAAACGACGCCATATCAAAAAGTTATGCTGCCTCCGTCCAGGCCGCAAGAAAAATTTACCTTGGAACCGGTTCGCTAAACTATGATTTTACACAACCAACGGTAGTTATCGGAACAGACGGTCTTATCACTCTAGGAGATGCTGGTGGATGGACCGCCCTACTAAATGGCGCAATTGTTATAACCTACAGTGCTGTAGTGGGTGCGGCTAAAACAGTTACGGTCGATGATGAAACAGTGTGGTCCGCCACACTATCTATACTAGGGGCAAGTACTACGAAAAGTCCGTCTGACCCGATCCGTATAAATGCGGGTCAAGTAGTCCGTGCGACGGGGTTGCTAGGTCTTGCCGAATCGTTAGACATAACATTCTATCCTAATGCATGAGGTACGTCATGGCGTTTAAACCTATAAATTTCTCCGCCTATATCACAGAATCTCTTAAGGGGGCATCCAAATCTTTACCGTTGTACCCCACCGCTCAAGAAGATTTGATGTCCCTTTTAAACGCAGACGGGGACTACACGTTGGCACATATCATAGGTAAGGACACATATGAAGTTATACGGCTACGTCGCGTAGCCAATTACATATACGTAGATCGCGCACTTTCCGGAACAGATGCAGCGCACCACCACAAGGGGTCACAAGTTATTGCCGCAAGCCCGCTGGCTTTTGCGTTGGTAATCGAGCTTACTGGGAGCACGGTTACGTAGATCCAGCCGCTTCATGGCCTACACTGTCCGGTGGCTCATACCCGATTTGTTGCAATGCCTCAGCGTCGAGCACGTAACACTGCACACGCGCTGAGGCTATGAGCGTATCAGCTCCCAGGGTAAACCTTCCAGACCCCACCTTTATCCCGCGGTCTTTCAGTGCCCCCAATATTGCACGTACTTCTCTCCCCCGGCCAGCGCACCACTTCCGGAAGTCATCGGCCAGCAGTTTTAGCTCTCCGCCTTCAACCTCATACCGAACGTGCAGTTCTCGTAGTGGGGCTCGCACTATAAACCTATCAGGCAACGCCGCGCTTGACGGGAGTGGCTCGTCCGTCTTATATCGGCGACTGCGCTTCACAACCAGCGTATTAGCTGCACTCCTGTCATGAAGATACAACCCAAGTTCTTCCGCCAGGTTGGGGGCAAGTGTACGTGTAGCTCCCCTGTTCATAGGTATAAGCTCATTCAACACCCATTGCTCCAATGCGTCCATGTCATAGTCAAGAAAACCCCATTCACATGCCCAGCGCCCGGCCGTCAGCGCCAGCCCGACCGCGAAGGCTATGAATCTCTCATTGTCAGGGAACCCCGCTTTTATCCGCCAAACGTCCACTGCACGGGTTAAATGATCCAATCTGTCAGCATGCTTCAAAAGTTCATGCACGAAGGCAGGCCCAGCAACACCGTAGTTTGTATCCCGGAGGTGGGTCACCTCCCGAATATATGATTGTACTTTCTCCATGCCCGGCGTGTCGTATGCGGGATACTTCCACTCAAATTCTATCAAACGCAGGAACGTGGCGTCAGAATTTCCATAACTACGGGACAGTGCTTCTTTCACAGATTTGTTGGCGGTACTCACAGTCACCGTAGACCACCGACCCGTAGGGGTAAAGGAGGCGTCGGACTTCAACCTGTTTTTATCCTGCCCACCGGCCAGTATGTACACGAGAGACTGCATGTCCGCGTCTTTCATGGTTGTGATTTCATCCACGCAGAATGTGACGTTGTTCCACACCGACAACGCCCGTCCCCGCTGGGAAACTGATGCATTCTGAGATCCGAAGGCATTGGCGGGATTACCCCATATACCGAACATAGCCCGCGCAAGGGATGTTTTACCCTTTCCGCTGGCGTCGCTAAAGATGTTGAGGTATGCGTTGGTAGCTTCTGCCATACCGTACTTCATCAGACATGAGGCGAAAGACAGGCACATACCGAACTGTCCCATGGGTTGGTTCAGGACACGGTACATGTCGGGGACATACTTCCATTTTTTAACGTCACCCATGTTGGTAAATACACCGCCTTCGACGAATATCCCAGACTGCGCCGGATCATGCCCGACGGGATAAATACCCGTCTCCGTTACAATACCCTTTCCGACAACAAACCCCTGCACATCCCGCTGTAGGGTTGGATCTCGAAATGGTGTCCACCCAAACCCTTTTACGATAGGTAGCGTTTTCTTATCTACCATTATACTTTCTAGGTATGCGTTTATGAACGACATGAATGCACCTTTATATGTCAAGCTCGCAAGGTAAATATCAGCCCTATGTAGCCATTTTAATATTGATTGGTCCGTATTGTCTTCACCAGAAACCAGTGGAAGTTCACGTATCGCACCGTTCGGTAGTATGGCATCGAAATAATGGATTGTTTTATGTACGCCATCCCTATAACTATGGGCTGAGTATTTAAACCATAACTGTGTTTTGCATATCAGAATATGGTTTACCGTCATTTCCCCATTAGAGTCACGCTCTGTTTTTATCCATACCAGTCCTTGTTTACTCTGTATAAAATTCCTGGATGAAAAGGGCTCGTAATGTGAAGTCCAGTTTTCTGGGATGCTAAGGTAATCACCGGAGTGAGAACTAACTTCATTTACACGCGCTGTCTGTATATATATGCTAGGTACAGATTCAGTGTACGTAGCTAATTGTATGGGGGAAGATATTTTTCCGCTGTGTTTGCAGGCGTTGCATAGTTCTTCATTGTTATCTCTGAAGGTTTCGCAACGTGTGGGGGCGTTGTTGGCAGCTTTGTAAAAACTGGCTTCTACTATGGCTGAATTATACTTAGAAGGGTTTTTTGCGGACAATCTTTGTGCCCATTCTAACCCATTCCAACACCGGTGCAGAACCGCCGCGGAATAAAATCTTTGGTTGTAATTACCAAAAGCTAGCTCAGATATCTGCGCACAGCCGCGCGATATGTTTTCGGCATTCTCTTTCGGGGGGGGTACCAACCCCAGCGTTTCAGCTACATCACCTGATACCGATTCTGTATTTTCTTTACGTTTAAGTTTAATAGCGGTCGGACTACACTTAAGACTCGCGTGTATTTTTTCAACTAGTTCTCTAGGCTCCCATATTTTTTTAGTATCTAGCAACACGGAAACGGTTTTTTTTGTTTTGGTGTGTATAGTCCCTGGAACTCTAAGCACACTCGCTAGATCGCATGCCCGCGTAGGATCCACATCTAAACGTTCTTGTTTACATAAATCAAAGAATAATGACAACACGCCATGTAATAAATTAGACGGAATATCTCTATCCATCGCCCAATAAACGTGTATACCGCGCCCACTGTCTATAATAAAACTTGGTGGTAGACGTGTAGTTTGTATGAAAGAATAAAGTGAGGCTAATGCTGCTTGTTTGTCTGGATATACAGAATTTTCTTTTCCACAATCTATGTCTGCCCATACGCACCTAGATGCGAAGGCGTTGTGACGTGTGCGCTTCCCATCGGGAGAGACAAACTTACACATGGCGTAATACGTGTCGTACCCATTACCAGACATTTGCAAGCTGAAATTTACGACTCCACTTATGTCGTGGAACCTTTTTTGTATGGGAGGATAATCTGGTTTTAGCGCAAGCGCAAAGTATGTATGGTCAGACGTTTGTAGGGGCGGAAGTATTGTCGCCAAAAAATTGTCAGGCGTCATCGTATCTCTCGCTGTAAGGGTGGCGAAAAGGTGTTCCCCCTATGAGTTCTCCCCCCGACGCGGCCCCTTACGCGCACATTGTGCGCACCGCATCCAGGGGAGAACTCATAGGGGGAACCTTAGGTGTACAAATAACCTATTTTGGTCTACTTGACAATCCCGTTTATTCCCGCAAGCAACGATTCAATCGTAGCTATGCTGTCGCTCTGTTCAACCTTGACCGGTGCGTCATTTTGGCCGGATTGGATAGAATTGAATAAGTCATTCAATTGCTCACTCATGGTAGCTGCGCTGGGTGCCTGCTGCACGGGGGGCTGCTGCACAGGGGGCTGCTGCACAGGGGGCTGCTGCACGGGGGGCTGCTGCACGGGTGCCTGCTGCACGGGGGGCTGCTGCACAGGGGGCTGCTGCACGGGGGGCTGCTGCGCTGTGACGGGCATAACTTCACCCTTCGGTGTATAGGTGAGCTTCTCCACCGTTGTGTACATGGCTTTATTTTCAGGTTTCGTAGCCGCGGCATATATTTCCGCGATCAACTTCGCGTTGAAAATAGGAAGCTCATACCGTTGTTTTGCCTGGTCGTATATCGTCTTTGGTGTAAAGTAAAATACTCCCTTATTCGATGAATAATCTTTTACTAGCTGAATCATAAACATGTTCGGATATACATTGAAACCCGGTGTGCTGTATTTACGGCAAAACTCCGGTATGTCCTTCCACCGGAACAACCCTTCAGATGCACGGGACTCCGCATACATTGACGTACTTGGAATGTCCAGTATATACGGGTTCTCTAAATCAATCCAGTACATCCCCGTGTCGGGATTAGTATTAACGCGCGCAAACAGTGCGCGGCGCTTTATTTGGAACCCCCACTTTTCTGACTGGTTTAGCTGCACTTTATCCCTGAAGCGTGCTGGCAACGCTTCAGGGTATACGTCACGTTTCACCATATGCCATACAAGGTCAGGTGGAGTGCGTTCGTCCTTCTGCTTATTGTCGAACCCTTTTTCATACCATCGAGCATGATCATACGGTTCCATAGCAATAAAAACCACGGTGAGCGCATTGTACGGAACTTTTTCCACGACTCCACCAGCAGTTAATTCAAAACACCCTTCACCGTCAGTTATCTTCCTGAATCCTATTCCGAGCGAGCCAAACTGTTCGTCGTACTGAGCTTTGATCAGGTTAGACAACTCAGCGTTAATCGCCAACTCTGCACCCGAGCGTGCGAAAAGATCTCCGTATTCAACATCCCTTTGGCTCAGGACTATTTCGCCTTGAATTATGTCGCTCATACTATTTCCCTGTAAATGATATGTTTGGAGACACAACCTTGCGCAACCCTACCGCTTCTAAACACTCAATGTATTGAGGGTTTTCTGACAAAAATTGCTCGATGTTGTCCCGGTGTGCTCGAAGCTGTAACAGGGACCCCTCGCTGAGGGGTCTCCCCTTTACTGTATGGCTTCGCATATTCTGCAACATTGCGGCGAAAAACAGTTCCCGGTCCGCTATTTCGTAGTGAAGTTTGTCGGTTATTGTGAAACGCCCTACACCATCCACAGACGCTGTTTTCATCCCATGCTGCGCCATGTGGGTTAGTATAGAACACCTTGCGTCATATTCCGGTCCAGACTCTATCGCTTTTGCTTCCCGCTCTAACGACAGACGTTTATTTCTCAATTCCGTATATTCCACCGTCAGTTGTTGGAATGTTTTCATTATAGTCCTCCTGGTAAGGTGCAGAAAGATAGCCAACAAGCCATTCAGTGAATACATCCTTTTGATAGAATATAGCTCTACGCGTCCGCATACTACCTGTAGGCTCTCTTTTCTTATCAGCAGTAGCAACACGACTGATAGAAATTATAGCTGACAAATGTGTTTGTATATCCGCACGTGTAAATTTACCCTCCGGTAGGGTGTTAATAAAGGGTTCCAAAAAATGGATAACATTTTCGCGCGTAGCCGGTATACGGTTTGCATACTCCGCGCAGTTGTTCTTTGAACATTCAGATTCAAATTCAAAGTCCATATTCACATATTTTTCTATCCAGTCTACAAGCTCATCCCTGTAGTACCATACCGCGTTTCTTACCTGGATAGACTTAGGACCTAGCCCCCTTTTGTCATATACAGCCAGCGTACTCGCCCCGATGTAGTTTGAAAACAACCTAGCCGCCATCCGCCTGTTTATACGCTCCGGAAGGGTTTCTTTATCAATCCGAATATTTGCCGTGTTACTCATGGTATAGTTCTCCTCGCGTTAATGTTTCAAACATAGCGGCTGTCTCCTCGTATAAAGATTTACCAGCCGTAAGACTCTTAAACCCCGATTGCTCCAATGGAGACGCTGATAGAAACACTATACTTACGCTACTCGCGCGTTGTTTCAGCGAGCTTATGCGCTCCATGGATTGTATGAACCTGTCAACTCCCAGCATAGGCGGACCGTCGAAAATTATCTTATCAGCCGCTGAAAGCTCTACCCCATACCCTACAGTTATAGGGTGGCAAACAAGCACATGTGGATCCTTAGAGGTGTCAAAATTAACTATCACCCTGTTTCGCGCTTCTCCCGTAACACTACCATCCACATAGTCAGCAGAGTAACCTAACGCGCGAAGTTGGTCAACACGTTTTTTTATAGTGTATTTAAACTGACTGAATATGACAGTCTTGTACGGTGTACTTCCAACTATTTCCGCGATGATAGATATACGGCTGTCGTGTGGGATATGGGAACCTATCCCCCTATTGAGCACAAACCCTTGGGCTATCTGCAAAAATTTTCCATACATAGCCCGCTTATTTTGTACGGTTACCACTTCCCCCGACGCGAGCAATGCGCATGCCTCTTCCTTTAGTTCGTCGCATACACGTTGTTGCTCTTTGCTCATACTGCATAGCTTGTGCTGCAATATAACCGGCGGCAGGTCCATAATGGCATCCTTCCTGAAACGAACGCTGGGTTGCAGCGTTTTAAAAATAGTATCCGACGCCGATGGACGCACTTTACGCATCCATTTCTGTTGTCCGTACTGGTACGTAACAATATCTTCCCATGTAGTTGGAAGTGCGCACGGAAGTTTACCCTCATTAACTACCTTAGCCATTCCAAACACTGCCACGGGGTTTGCCCACGCGGAGCCAGTCATACCCCACACATACTCAACCCCGCTTTTATTACATATGTTATATATCGCCTTGTGCCTTTTACTAACTTTGTTAGTCCCTGGAGAACTTCCCACATGCGTAAGTTCATCTATACAAACTGCAACTATCCTCCCCACTTTTATAGCATCCATTATTTTATCCGCGTGTAAACGGCAGGTGTCATAGTTTGTTATGTATACATCGGCGTAGGTGTTGAGTTTTTTGAACTTGTCCTTGCCATGTACTATAGATACTACTTTCCCTGGGATAGTAAGCTCTACAGATGATTCCCATGGCGTATTTAAAGTAGTTGCCGTCGTTATTACTAACACACCCCCCCGTAGTATACCATGCTTCTGCATGTAGTCTATGCCCAGTATAGCACTTCCCGTCTTTCCAGTACGCGGGTCCGATAGTATATACCCTCTTTTGTTCAGTGTCATAAACGCGGCTGTGAAGAGTTGGTGGTTCATGGGATTCCACACCCCATCTATTTTTAGTTTGCCCTTGTCCCATATGGGGGCGGCGAGCGTACAATCTATTCCCACCCCGTGCAATAACCCACAGTGATAATCTGACCACGGCATATGTAGGTATGCATGCGTGGCGTCGTTAGCTATTATTTTAATTTCGTTAGACCTGTAAAACGCCCCCGGAATAATAGATTCTTTGATTCTTACCACCATTACACCGGGGTTTTCAAAAACGACTATATCTTTACCTGCCTGAAACACAGTGTTTCACCCTATCCACTACTTCCTTACTTTTAGCATTATTAAACCTGTCAATGCTCCCTACTAAATATCCTGTTATTCTCCTTATCCTAGAGAACTTAACGCCTCCCCCGACAATTTTTACGTCGTCTTTACGTTCCAGCACAGTATCAGTGGGTGTCTCTAACAGGTCCATTTATAACCTCCTCCAATATTGTTGCTAAACTACTTATGTTTGACGGGCGAACTATTAAGTAGACTCCCCCCGCCTTTACAATATTTTTTCTGAACTGTTTTTGAAAGTTACTAAGAACCCCCCTTTCAGACTTAGCCTCTATGGCCACATACCGCCCGCATACGCAACACTCGAAGTCAGACACCCCGGATGTGCCATACATTGTCCCACCTGGCATATGGTAATATACCCCCATCCTGTCAAGCGTTTCTTTTATCTGCTGTTTTACTTTACCCTCAGGCGTCATATTATTCTCCTGTATCCACGCACTCTTGTAATAATTCACAATATTTACACAGCGCGTTTCTCCTGCTAGAAAAAATCCCGCATTTAATTGTTCTATCGATTTCTAATACCATAGTAACTACGGGGGGTATTTTATAGGTAAAAAGATCCCTAGGTAACATCAGGCTATCCCCGACGGTCTCCCCACTATCTACGTACCAATACTCATAGTCTACCTTGGTGGGATTAAAATAAGCGGCACCAATTAAAGCAGTTGATAGTAGTTGGATATGTTTAGCGTCCCAATTCCTACCTGTTTTTATATCAGCTACGTATAAATACCCAGTGTCCTTATTGTAGTAAACTATGTCACTACGTGCGCGCATGTATGTATTTTCATCGTAGTATTCAGCCTTACAAAAACCAGCCCCCATACCAATTTTCATTTCGGTGTACACTGTACCCCCTGTAGACACTAAAGATTTAACATACTCCACCCTGCTTCGTGTGTAGTCCATACAAATCTTATCATCCGCTATGTCTAACGGTACACCAGCCATAATTGAGCGTTGTATTTTTTCGTGTATCCATGTACCCCTACTTTTTACTGCACTAGGTTTCCATCGTATTTCATTTGTTATGTACTTTGCTTGGAAACTCCGCGGACATTTATCAAATTCCATCAGAGAAGATGGCGAATGTATATATCTCATGCTATATACTCCTTAAGCGATAGTAAAATCAGTTCCGATATCCCCTTCGCACGCGATAGGTAGATCACTACACCAGGGAGGACAAGTTGACATGCACCCCTGCATAATATCACTTACGCCCACAGCCTCAGAATCGAGGACTACGGCAACCCAACAGTCATGGTTGTTTGTCACCACGCGAATGCCCCAGTTTGTCCACATACGCATCGCCTGATACTGCAATATTTGGAAGGAAAAACTTTGGCATATGTTTTCACACAACCTAGCACCGTATAAACTACACTCTAATGTAGTTTTACCTTTTCCACGCCGCATGTATGTGTACTCGTTAAAACCTTTTTTTCCAACCCGTACACCCATTTCAGGATACCACAACCTGTATCCAGACGGCAGTTCTACATACGGTGTTTTTTTGTCCATATATGGCGGTGACGCATTACCGTATGTAATCGACGCACCCTGCGGACCGGAAAAACTTCCGCTACTGCCTGCATACATTGCAGCTATGACATTACCGCACACCCTCCAGAAATTTACAATATTAGGTACGGCCGCTCTGTATTGAGCATGCACATCGTGCGCCTTCACATGGTGTAGCGTTATATCTTCATCCAGTCGTGCATCAAGCCCTGTTTCCTGCTTCGCACGCAATAACGTATCGGAAAATTTTTCTTTCGATACGCCATACCCTCCGGACAGTACGCATGTTTTTCCAATATGACGGTATAAACCAAAGCGTTTGTCGCCCGCCTTCGCGCCGGCGCGGATCTCTTTCCACGGGGGGCCGAATATTTTTTCCGCCATCATGGAATATGGATCGTCCCCGGCGCGGAAGGCATCCAAGAGCCATTGCTCACCGGCCAAATACGCGAGCACACGTGCTTCTATCTGACTCGAATCCACCGCGACGATCTTTTGCCCGTGACTGGCCTTTATCGCGCGTCTGAGGGCTATTTTGTCCTTGTTGCGCTTGCTCAAATTCTGCATCTGTACCCTGTCGGATGCGCCGTCGTTCCCGGCCGTATACCGGGAAGTGTGTGCGCCCCACGTGGAAAGCATGACTGGCATTGGTTTATCAGCGGAAGCCATAGCCAATAGTCTTCTTGCCTTGCTTGACTCGATACTAGAATTTTGCTCTAAGCGTGTCTGCACCAGCAAGCGTACCCGCTCATCTGGGTGAGATAGCAGGGCAGTAAACTCCAAGTCTTTTTTACCGAGCGCATAGCTGTACTGCGCGTTCGCATCCTCTCCGCCGGGCAACCCATTTTCTAATGCCTTTTTCACAGCCGTCATGGTCTTTGCTGGGCTGAACTTCACGGGGGGGGCAACGCCCAACCGCTCAAGCATTAGGGGGAACACCACCGGACTTCGTATTGCACGTATAAAATCCTCTTCTGAGTTCAGGACGAATATTTCGCACAACTCGTTGTATGCGTCGGTACGTTGTTGTTCCAACAACGCAACGTAGTCCTCAAGTATTTTTTTATCCACCCAGAACACAGGATCCGACGCCATGCGTGCGCTTAATGATGCGAACTCCATCGCCTCTTCTGGTACATGGGCCAACATGCATTTGTAGTTAGCGTAACATTGCTCAACGTCGTCGGCACAATAGTCCTCCATGTACTTACGCTCTTCGGAAGTGAAACCGTCGGGCCATTTTTTTCCGTTCGACACTACCGTACCAGGCTTTTTTACCCCGGTCCCGAAAAGTTGGGTTAAGTCGGCATGGTACAACGTAGTAAATTTATTATACCCAATCCATCTAGCCATGGACATGGTATCATAAATATTTGCGGGGTGTATCCCGAAATGCTCTGAAAGAATCAGCGCATCGAACCCATGCGAGTTATGCCCTAACATAGCGCGGTCTGGTTTGTGTAGTTCCAGTAATTCCAACGCCTTTCCAACCTCCTTACCAGTGAATACTTTCACCGGATATTCGTTTATCTTTATACCTACCATGTACGGATCAAAAAGTTCATGCCGTATATACTCTATAGGTCCCATTTTAGATAGGGTGTAGCCTTTAGATTCGTAGTATGTTTCAAAGTCTATTGTAACAATTGTTTCCACTGTAACCTCACTTAGGCCCGACGCCAGCTTCACGCATAGCTATGCTTCTGTCTATTCTTGATATAGTGTCTGCCCCAACCGTAACCATAGTTGGATCATACTCATTAGTAACTAACTCCGGAACCCCCCGCCGTTGTCGGGTTCCCTTCTTTGGCGGTTTAGCTTTAGTTAGCTCACCTTGCAACTGTTTGATGTTTTCGGCATGTATTTTGTTCTGCTCCTGTACCGTTATAAGCTCAACTTTTAGCCATGCCATAACCTCTACCACCTTTGCGTTTGTTTGCTGTAGATGGTCAACAGCTTTAGATAACTCAGTTATCTTGGTTACCATTTTTTCCATTATGTCTTGCATGTTAAGTATACCGCCTACTTGTTTTTATAAAAGGTAGATGTAGAGTCTACCTTTATATTGTTTTAGTGCCAGGTTGTATCAATGAATACCCTCTTATCACCTGAGAAAATGTAAAACCTCGCTAAGACAGGCATCGTATTAGTTCGAGCGGACTGTGCATCTAGCCCTTGCTGGATTTTTTCCATGAAAGAAGCCGTATTATTCATGAAACTTTCAACCTCAGGAGACTTTTGGGCGTACTTTTCTATCCGGACCACTGGAACTTCTTTCCGACAAAC
>QMCE01000121.1_pt1 | contig 36463 bp, 32 predicted proteins | sample 1821851 | NCBI WGS metagenome assembly QMCE01 (sample SAMN09453174, study PRJNA476694) | Termite gut metagenome, whole genome shotgun sequencing project. | isolation source: worker | host: Odontotermes sp. | place: South Africa:Pretoria | collected 2016-01-28 | reverse complement strand
GGGCTTCGCCCTGCAACAATATAGTTGTATGAATTTTTACTTGAATCGCGCGATTCGACCGCCGCCCGCAGGCTGCGCAGGCGGATGCGCGCCGCGCCGAGGTTGCTGATCTCGTCGATCTTCAGCTGCGTATAGATGCGCCCGGCGCGCTCTAAAATATCGCGGGTTTCGTCGGCGGTTACAGCGTCCATGCCGCATCCGAACGAGACGAGCTGCACGAAGTCCATATCGGGCTGCGAAGCGGCGTAGCGGGCGGCGGCGTAGACGCGGGCGTGATACGTCCATTGATTCAGGACATTGACCCGCTCGCGCCGTGCGAGGTGCGCGGCGGCGTCCTCGCTGACGACGGTCCAGCCGAGCTGCGTGAATATCTGCGCAATGCCGTGATGCACCTCGGGATCAATGTGGTAGGGCCGCCCGGCGACGACCGCGACGCGCAGGCCCTTTTCGCGGGCGAAGCGTATCGCGGCAGCGCCCTCCTCGCGTATGCTCCGCATATACGCTTCTAGCGCGCGGTAGCCTTTATCAGCGGCGTTTCGCACTTGGATCGAGGAGACGCCAAACGCATCGCGGAGAAACGGCGCGAGCTGCTCCATGAACTTATTGCGCTTATGAACCGCGAAATACGGGCTATGGAAGCGCACGGAGCCCAAAACCTCCATATTCGCGCTAAGGAGCTCGGGATAATACGCGACGACGGGGCAATTGTAGTGGTTGTCCGAGTCCCCATCATCGACGTTATAGGGCATACACGGATAGAAGATATCCGTAACGCCCATTTCGCACAGCGATTCGATCTGGCCGTGCAGAAGCTTCGCGGGATAGCAGACCGTATCCGAAGGTATAGAATGCTGGCCCTTTTGGTACAGCTCGCGCGTAGATTCCGGCGGAATGACGACGCTGAAGCCCAAATGCTCGAACAGCGCGCTCCAAAACGGCAGCATCTCGAACATATTCAGCCCCAAAGGTATTCCGATCCGCCGTGCTTTCTCGCGCCCGGACTGGCCAGAAGAGGCCGGAGTATTGCGCAGGGCCTGGTACTTGTATTCAAATAGATTTGGCAGCTTCGCGCTTGCCCTATTGCCCGTCGGGCGTTCGCAGCGGTTGCCGGAGATGAGCGTGCGGCTGCCGAAGCTGTTGATCGTCAACTGGCACTTGTTCGTACAGAGCGCGCATTTCGTCGTGCGCGACGTATGCGTAAAGGACGTAAGCTCCTCGATCGGCATGAGCGTGCTCGCGGGAGTTATATGCGCCTTTGCGTAGAGCGCCGCGCCGTACGCCCCCATGAGGCTGGCGATTGCGGGGCGCACGACCTCCGCGCCGATCTCGCGCTCGAGCGCGCGCAGTATCGCGTCGTTCATGAACGTGCCGCCCTGCACGACGATATGCTTGCCGAGGGCGCTCGCGCTCGTAACGCGAATTATCTTGTACATCACGTTTTTGATGACGCTGATGGAGAGTCCGGCGGCGATATCCTCGATGGAAGCGCCCTCGCGCTGGGCCTGCTTAATGGATGAATTCATGAACACGGTGCAGCGCGAGCCCAAGTCGGACGGCCGCTGGGCGAAAAGGCCGAGCTTGGCGAACTCCTCCACGGAATAGGACATGCTCGAAGCGTACGTCTCGATGAACGAGCCGCAGCCGGAGGAACACGCCTCGTTGAGCATGATGGAATCGACCGTGCCGTCCTTTATTTGAAAGCACTTTATGTCCTGTCCGCCGATGTCGATGATATAATCGACCTCCGGCGAGAAGTGCTTTGCGGCCATAAGGTGCGCGATGGTCTCCACCAGGCCGTGGTCGGCGCTGAACGCGGCTTGGATCAGCGCCTCGCCGTAGCCCGTAACGGCGCTCGCGCGGATACGGATATGGTCGCCGCAGAGCGCGTGAACGTGCAGCAATTGTTCGCGTACGACCTCGACGGGGCTGCCCCTATTCGGAGCGTAATAGCTGTATAGGATATGCCCTTCCTCGGTGATGAGCGCGAGCTTGGTCGTGGTGCTGCCCGCGTCGATGCCCAGGTACGCGTCGCCATAATAATCGGAAGGCTCGGCGTACAGCGCGCCCGCGCGCGCGTGGCGTCCACGGAACAGATCGTATTCGCGTTGGTCTTTAAACAGCGGCTCGATATTGCCCGAGCGCGACGCTTCCCACGCGGCGTTTTCGAGCTTAACCAGCAGCCCGCGCGTTTCAAAAGCGGGGCCTTCTTTTGCGTAGAGCGCCGTCCCCATCGCGACGAAGCACGCGGCGTTTTCGGGGAAAACGGCGTCCGAAAGGCCGAGCGTTTCGGAAAAGCGCCGCCGCAGCTGCGGCAAAAACGAGAGCGGGCCGCCCAAATAGACGACCTTGCCCTGAATTTTGCGGCCCTGCGCGAGTCCCGCGACGGTCTGATCCACCACCGCCTGCAAGACGCTCACCGCGACGTCCTCCTTCGCGGCGCCCTGGTTCAAAAGCGGCTGCACGTCCGTTTTTGCAAACACGCCGCAGCGCGACGCTATCGGATAGATCGTCCGTGCGTTCGCGGCCAGCGCGTCGAGCTCGAGCGTATCCACGTTCATCAGCAGCGCCATCTGGTCGATAAACGCGCCCGTGCCGCCCGCGCAGCTCCCGTTCATGCGCTCTTCCAGCCCGCCGGTTAAAAAGACGATCTTGGCGTCCTCACCGCCGAGCTCGATGACGGCGTCGGCGTCTTCGATGCGCGTGCGCACGGCGAGCGCCGTGGCGTAGACCTCCTGAACGAACGGCAAATCATTCGCCTGCGTCAGGCCGTAGCCCGCCGAGCCCGTGACGCAGAAATGCGCGCGCTCGCCGGCGTAGGGGAGCGCTTCGCGCATCAAGGCCGCGGCAGTTTCGCGCACGCGTGAAAAATGGCGGCGATACGCCGAAAAGAGCGTCTCGCCCCCGCCGCCGAGCACTACGAGCTTCGCGGTCGTCGAGCCTAAGTCCAAGCCGATAGTCTTCATGCGCCACTCACAATCGAATACAATTACAATGCAACTATAATAGCACTTTGTACGCTATAAGTGAAGTCTGTTGGTATTTTGAGGTTTTTGGAGAAGCTAAGCATTTATCAATTCTGCTTATTGAATATTGTGTGACATACATGGTACAATATAACACAAAAGAAAGGCGGTGCTTGCATGGCTACGACGACGATTACCGTTAGAACGGAGGATATGTCGGCGGCGATTAATGTCTTTCTGCGTGCGGCGATTAAAGAAGGCGCGATTCCTTTCATACTCAGGAAAGAGCCGAGCCTTGAGTATCTAGCCTACATCAAAGCGAACCTAGATGAACGCGTTCAAATGATGGATGCTCCAGATGCCGTATGGTATTCGGCGGACGAAGTCCGAAATGTGAAGTAAGAAGAACTGTAGAAGTCGGTTATATAATCCACGGCGCAAGAAATATCGCGAGAATTCTCTTTTCGGACGATCGGCAGGCCGAGCCTTATTACCAAGAGGACGATGATTAGCAGGATCTGTATATATGCAAAGAACAGCAGCGGGCATCAACTACGAGCTGACATACAAGCGCGTGAAAAATATAAACCTGCGCGTGACGGCGGGCGGAGTATGCGTTTCAGCCCCAAAACGCGTCGGCGTTAGGGCGATTGACGCGTTCGTAGCCGAGCGGGCGGCGTGGATCGAAAGCGCGCGGGCCAGAATCGCGGCGCGCGAACCTGTCGCTTGTACAAAGAGCAGGGAGGAGTGCTACGCGCTGCTCTCGGACGTATGCGATAGAGTTTATCCGCTGTTTCAGGGGCTGATATTCGAAAAACCGGCGTTAAAGCTTCGCGCTATGAAGACGCGCTGGGGCGTATGCCATTATCAGAAAAACACTGTCGTGCTGAATTCAATTCTAGCCGAGATGCCCGAGGCGTTCGCCGAGTACGTCGTCGCGCACGAATACGCCCACTTCCTGCACCACGATCATCAAGCGGGCTTTCACGCGCTCATGAGCCGCGTAATGCCGGACTATGAGCAGCGAAGGAAATTGGGGAAGCGTCTGTAAGGACCGTTTTAGCCTCGGATTTTGTTAAGTATGCAATGATTAATACATCAACGCTGTAGGGGCGAACACAGTTCGCCCCTACAAATTGCTTATTTAAAGTAAAATATCGATATGCTTTTTGCGCCGCTCTTCATCGTCGCGTTCAGCGCGATTTTCTTCGCGCGTTCCGGGGGCGGCGTCGCTTTCGGCCGCCCGATTTGCGCCGGGCAATGCGCCGGTCTCTTGAACGCCCTGCTCCTCTTGCGCGCCGGGTACCGCTCCGTTTTCGCCATTTTCTTCGGGCGACCGAACGGCGGCGGCCTCTTCCTCGCGCTCGGCCTTGTTCGCGTCGCTATAGAGGTCGCCGAGGCGCTCGCCCATGCGCTCCATCGCTCCGGCCGCTTTGCGGAAGCTTTCGCCGCGATATTGCAAGGCCCGCTCCATCGCGCTGTTTGAACCTGCGGCCGCTTCGGGGGACGCGCCAGAACCGTTGTACGATTTAGCCTGTACCTCCGCCAGCGCGCTCTGGCCCTTCGCGGCCACATACGCGGATTGCGCGCCCTTTGCGGCGTAGAGGTGCGATTCGCTTAAAGCAAAGCCGTAGCTCAGCTCGCGCTGGACGTCCTGCGCCTGTTCCTCCGGCGGCTTTTCCTGCTCATATCGTTCGCTGCGCTCTTTGATCGCCTCGGCCTGCGCCTTGGCTTCCTGTTCGCGCTTTTGGACTTCGTGCTGACGGAGCTGTTGATTGAGGGCCGCGATCTGCGCCTCAAGCTCCTTTTTCTTCTCGTTTTTCTGTTCGAGCGTAAGCTTATCGTTTTGTTCGATCTCGCCCTTTTGCTTTTCGAGGGCAGTGATTTGCCTGCGGATAGAATCCGCGACGGGATCGCTTTTGGACGATGAGAGCGCCTGACCTGCGCTTGAACCTGAAATCGAGCCTATCATGGAGTACCTCCTTGTATTCCGTTTCTAATCTCGCTTCTTCCTTATCATATATCGGCTCATTGTAATAGAAAATTAAGGGGATAAAATATATAGCGGTAAAAAGGTTTCAAACGTGATAAACGCTGTTGCAATCGACGCTTATATGGTATACTTTAAGCATCATTCTGATAGTGAGGGAGTTGACGGCCGTGCAAATCTTCCTGTTGGGCGATTCTCTGTCCCAGGGTATCATATTCGACAAGGCTAGGGCGCGCTTCGCGCTTACGCGGGATTCGTTCTATAATCTCGTCAAGCCGATGCTGTCGGGCGAAGTCGTCAACATCTCCAAGCTCGGCAGGACGCTCTCCGAAGCGCGCAAGGCGCTCGAGCAAAAGCTGCAGCATACCAAGCCGAACGCCGTCGCCATCGAGCTCGGCGGCAACGACTGCGATTTTAACTGGGAAGAAGTCGCCAAAGCGCCCTACGCGAAGCATATATGCAAGACGCCGTTCGAGCAGTTCGAAACGGGCATCCGCGAGATGGTCGCAAAATTGAAAAGCGAGGGGATCATCCCGGTCTTAATGAACCTGCCGCCTATAGACGCGGATCGCTACTTCCACCATTTCTGCCACGGCGACCCCGAGATGGAGCGGAGCGTGATGAAATTCCTGGGCAGCGTGACGCGCATATATTGGTGGCACGAGCGCTTTTCCAGCGTCGTCGGGCAGATTGCCGAGGATATGGGCGCGAAGTTTATAGACGTGCGCCGCGGCTTCCTCCATAAAGAAGATTTCCGCGAATATATCTGTGACGACGGCATCCATCCCAACGCCGCCGGGCATGGGATCATCGCCGAGTGTATCGCGGATTTTGTAAAAAAGAATTTTTCCTACGTCATGGCGGGCGCTTAAAATATTGTGCTTGGCGTCAGTATGCTTTGTAGGGGGCACTACGTCTATATCCTGATTTGCGCGGATAGTACGCTCTATACGGGCTACGCTGCCGAACCGTACGAGCGCGCCGCCGCGCATAACGCAAAGAAGGGAGCGAAGTATACGCGCTCCCGGCTGCCGGTTGTATTGGCTTATTACGAAGCGCTTCCCAGCAGATCCGCCGCGCTCAAGCGCGAGCATGAGCTGAAAAAGCTGACGAGGGAAGAGAAGCTGAAGTTGATCGGCGAGAATGTATCAGTTAACTGTGATAGTGTAAATGATATATATTAGTTTTTGGAGGAATGCATTTTGAGCGATGTACTGTTCGCGCCGATGGACTACCAGCACTACGATGCCGACGAGACGCTGCCAGCGCGCTTTGACAGACTTTTGGAGCGTTCGCCGCTGAAGAGCGACGTTAAGGGCAAGACGGTCGCGATTAAGTACCACGTCGGCGACAGGCTGGGGTACACGACGATCGCCCCCATCTTCATACGCAGCCTCGTTTCGTTTATTAAGGACTGCGGCGGCAAGTGCTTCCTGACGGACCACTATGTCTGGCAGCGTGACCCGGCGAAGCGCGGATATACGCCCGAGATCCTGGGCTGCCCGATCGTGGACGACTGCGGCGCTACAGGGCAGTATTTCGTTTCTAAAGACGTCGATTATAAGACGTTTAAAAACGTCGATATCGCGGGCGAGATATATCACGCGGATTATCTCGTCGATCTTTCGCACGTAAAAGGGCACGGCTCCTGTGGCTTTGGCGGCGCGGTCAAGAATATCGCGATGGGCTGCGTGACGGACCGCACCCGCCAGCAAATTCATGGACTCGCGGGCGGCCTCGAATGGGATGAATCGAAGTGCACGCGCTGCAAGGCCTGTTTGGCGAGCTGCAATCACGGCGCGAATTTCTTCGACGAAGCGGATCGCTATCGAATCGACGACCATCATTGCACGCTGTGCCACCATTGCGAAAAGGTCTGCCCGACGGGCGCGATTGCCATCACCGATTCGGACTATTACAACTTCCAGCACGGCATGGCGCTGTGCACGAAAACCGTGCTCGACTGCTTCGCGCCGGAGAATCGCTATTTCATCAACGTGCTGCTTCAAATAACCGCCCTGTGCGATTGCTGGGGCATGTCTACGCCCGCGCTCGTGCCGGATATCGGGATTCTCGCGAGCGACGATATCGTCGCCGTGGAGCAGGCCTCGCTGGATCTGGTTAAAATAGAGGATTTTATCCCGAATGGAGCGCCCGGAGGAAAGCTTCCGCACGACGAGGGGCATCTGTTCCAGCGCCTGCACTCGCTCGATCCTTTCGTACAGCTCGATAAGCTGCAGGAGATGGGCGTGGGTTCGCGGAAATATAATATGGTCGAGATACGATAGATTGACATGGAGCCGCTAAAGATATCAGCCTGCTTCATAGTGAAGGACGAGGAGCGCTTTTTGGAGCGCGCGCTCAGAAGCATCCGCCCCTATGTCGCGGAAATCGTCGTCCTGGATACGGGATCGGGCGACGCCAGCGTTTCGATTGCGGAGCGCTATGCGGATGCTATAGGGCATTTTGAGTGGGTCGGCGATTTTTCGGCGGCGCGCAACGCCTGCGCGGCGCTCGCTTCTCACGATTGGATATTCTCTATGGACGCGGACGAGGAAGTGGAGATTTTCGACGAAACGGGCGTTTTCAAGGCGCTGGCGGACAATCCGCATTCCATTGGGCGCTACCGCGTGCGCAACCTCGCCGAATCCGCCGAAAGCTCGGCGCTAGCCGCTGTGACGCGCGTTTACGACCGCCGCTATTTTCGCTTTGAGGGAACCGTTCATGAGACGCTTGCGCCAATCAGAGAAAATACCGGCAGAGCGCTCTTTAGCGTTCCCGCCGTGCTTACGCACTACGGCTATTCGAGCGATGTGGCGAAGTCCAAAAACAAGACCGGCCGCAACCGGGAGCTTTTGCTGCGTGAGCTTGAGCGAAATCCCTCAGACGCTTACTACCGCTATCAGCTCGGAAAGAATTACAGCTTTGCGGGAGAGAAGGAGCGCGCTTGCGAAGCCTTTGAGCGCGTGTTGAGGCTGGAGAGCGATACCCGCAAGGAGTACGTTGCTGATTTGGTCGAATGCTACGGCAACGCGCTGCTGGAGCTGCGGCGCTACGGCGAAGCTACGGAGCTTTTGCGCTATGAAGGCGTCATGCGCTCGCCGCGCAATCAGTTTTCGTTTGGCATGATCAACATGAACGCGGGGCGCTTCGACGAGGCTGTCGCCTGCTTCAAGCGATGTATCGTCAACGGCAGCGCCGAGCCGATAGAATCGAGTATGCCGCGCTATAACATGGGCGTGATATATGAATGTACCGGCAGGCTGGACGAAGCGCGCGGGCTATATGCCGCGTGCGGCGATTTTTTGCCCGCGCAGGCGCGATTAAGGGCGCTGAGCTGACGAAAAACGAGCCTCATTGGGTTTACATAAATCTCTTGACCTTCAGGGGGTAGCTATGGGACTGCTAAAAAAGACGGAAAAGGCGTCTATTTCCATCGTCGAGAGCTTGCTTGACGTGCATGACAGCGAAGCGGTCGTTCTCGACGCGAAATTGCGCACGATCCTCTACGCGAATCAGGCGCTTATCCGGCATTTAGCAAGCGGTTCGCTGATAGGAAGCTCTTTCGAAACCATCGGCGAAGAGTATTTCCCGGGCCTGCGCGAAAAGTGCCACAAGCTGTTCAACCATGCGCGGCAAAGCGGCGATACGCACATCGCGTTCGAGTTTATGGACGGCGACGGCCATACGTACGATGTTCGGGCGGGCAAGATTCCTTGGGTCGAATCACAGGACGCCGTAGTTATCTATCTGCACAGCATCGAAAAGTATGTCCAAACGCAGAAGACTCTCGAAAGCTACGCCTTTATCGATACGCTGACGATGGTTCCCAACCGCCGGCGTTTTCATCACGACTTCCAGAAGCTGCGCGAAAAAATCGAAAGAGGGCAGCTCAGCGGCTGCATCGCTATCTTGGATATCGACGACTTTAAGATAGTCAACGATACCTATGGACATAACGTTGGCGATATCCTACTAAAGCGCCTTGTGGAGCACTTTCAGTCCTACCCGGAATTCCGCGATCATCTTTACCGGCTCGGCGGCGACGAGTTCTTATTCTTCTTTGCTAATCCGGCGATGTTCCACGGCAATTTGAAGCAATATTTCGAGCGCCTCTTCTCGCTGCTGACGCTTTCATATTCGCTGCCGTATATCGAAAAGGCCTGCTCAACCAGCATCGGCGTCGCGCTTTTTCCCGAGCACGGCAGGATCGTCTCCGACCTTTTGCGCAAGGCCGACATAGCGCTGTATCAGGCGAAATCGAGCGGCAAGAATCAGATATGCTTCTTCGAGGAGCATCTCGACAAGGCCAAGAAGTTTCTCGACGTTTATATCAATATACAGGCGATCCTTACAATAAATAATTCCTCGTACGGCTACGAGCTGATGGATCAGGTCTACCAGAACAGCCTGGCGCAATCGACCCATAGTACGCCGGTTATGTTCTTTGATCGCACGATAGATATGTTGTGCCCGGACGACTTAAACAGCGGCATGAAATACTTTATCGCGTTCAACATGCAATTGCTTTCGCTGCACTCGATCATCAACATACCCAAAGAAAATCTCGTCGTCGTGATTTTCGGCGCGCCGCATATGGCGGATTCGCTTATGCAGTATTATCAGGCGCTGAGAAAAGCAGGCTATTCTATCGCGCTCGACCGCTTTGATTTCGAGACGGACGCGCGCCTAGTCGAGCTGGCGGACTACATCAAGATCGATTATGGGCGCTGCTCCGAAGCGGAGCACGCAAAGCTGCTCAAGCGCTATAAGAGCAAGCGGCTCATCGCCAAAAACGTTGATACGCCCGCACAGTTCGAATCGGCGAAGGCACTGGGCTATAGGCTGTTCCAAGGCTTCTACCTATGCCATCCTATCGTCAAGAAGACCAAGGACATCGAGCCTCTCAAGCTGAACTACCTGCGCCTGATCAAGCTCGCGAGCGACGAAGGCGAGCTGGATTTAAAGGAAATTTCATCCATAATATCGGCGGACATGGCGCTCGCGTACAAGCTGCTAAGGCAGCTCAACAACGTCGCGGTGGGTATGCGCCACAAGATCACGTCGATCGACCTTGCCCTCAACTATCTAGGCGAGGCAAACCTGCGCAAGTGGATATCGCTTCTGGCGCTGCGCGGCATTTCGAGCGACGTTCCGCTGGAAATCGTGCGCATTTCGATGGTGCGGGCAAAATTTGCCGAAGCGCTCGCTCCGATGTTTCATCCTCCCCGCGACTCGGATCAGATGTTCCTGCACGGGCTGCTGTCGCTGCTGGACGTGGCTATGGAATCCACATTTGAAAACGTGCTGGAGGAAATAGCGCTCAACGGCGGTATTGCGGCTTCGCTGCTTACCGAAACCGGGCCATATTCCGACATGATGCCATTATACAAGAACTACGAGTACGGCAATTGGGACGGCGTAAGCGAATTCGTCAATAAGCATCATCTTTCCAGCGCCCTGGTCAGCGATATCTATCTTAACGCCGTCCGCTGGTATAACGAAAACATGCTGGTGGCGGAGGGCGAGCCGCTGTAGGAACGGGCGTCTTAGAGCGGCGGATTCAGGGCGGACACAAGGTTTGCCCCTACAATTAATACGATTGCGATAATTTATCGCGCGCTTCCTTCATACACTTTCTATGTAGCATCGAAAGGGAGCGCTTTTTATTGAATAATCGCAGACACAGGCGGCGCGTGCGGCGCGCGCGTTTCTTCAGGCTCGAAATTCCGTGGAAGCAGGTTTGGCCGCTCGTCGTCATCGCGGGGATAGGCCTGATCATCCTGCTTACGCCGCGCGGGAACAAGCACTTTCCCCCCTACGACGGCTTGGAGCCCGTATACACGCCCGCGGCGACGCCGCTCCCGGTCATGCCGGCTCAGCCGCAGCTGACCGCCGAGCCGATAGGCCCGCCGGTCGCGGGGCCTGTTATCAGCGTATACGACGCGGATTCAAAGGAAGTGTTCCAGATTCCGTTGGAAACCTATCTGATTGGCGTCGTCGCCGGGGAGGTGCCGATGCGCTTCGCGGACGAGGCGATCAAGGCGCAGTCCGTAGCGGCGCGCACCTACACGCTGAAAAAGCTGGCCGCCTTCGGCGGCGACCCTTGCGGGCGCGGCGGCGCGGACATCTGCACGGACAGCTCGCACTGCCAGGCCTACCGCACCGACGCTCAGCTTCGGGAGGGTTGGGGCGGCGACTATGAGGCGAACCGCGCGCGCCTCGTCTCCCTGATTCACGCGACGGCGGGCAAGGCCGTTACGTACAGGGGCGAAGCGATCGAGGCCTTCTTCCATTCCACGTCGGGCGGGCACACGGAAAACTCCGAAAACGCGTTTTCGGAGGCGCTGCCGTATCTGCGCGGCGTAGCGAGCCCCGGAGAGGAAAGCGCCCCCCGCTTTCAAGGCGAGATGAAATTCTCGCGCGAAAGGTTTGCCGATAAGATCAACGACGCGTATGACGACGCCGATCTTGTGAAAAGGAAGCTTGAAGAGGACGTTTCTATACGGTCGCGGTTTGAAAGTGGACGAGTGGACAAGATTCGCCTGGGCGGGGTTACGGTTGACGGCACTGATTTGCGCAGACTGCTCGGGCTGGATTCATCCAACTTCCGAATTTCGTTCGAAAGGGATTCGATCGTCTTCAGCACGACGGGCTTTGGGCATGGCGTGGGCATGAGCCAGATGGGCGCGGATTATATGGCCCGCACGGGCAGCTCATATGAGCAGATTTTAGCGCATTATTATACGGGTACCGAGCTAAGCACCGTCTATACTCAGTAGAGGCGCGCCGCAATCCGAGGCTTCACAAATTACCATAATATGTTATACTGAATAATAATTGGACACGTCATACGCTCCTAAAAGCATAGCCTGACGTCTGTCATCGCGCCGCTAAAATCGGCGCAAAGTATTGTCATCATGGAGGCGGGGTATGGACTCTGTATTCTTATTGGAATTGGCGCTTATTCTGCTTGCGACTAAGGTATTCGGCCTGTTTTCGCGGAAAATTCATCTCCCGCAGGTGGTCGGGGCGCTTTTGGCCGGTATCGTATTGGGTCCGGCGCTGCTGAAGCTCGTAGTAAAAAACGACGTGATAACCGCGCTGGCGGAGGTGGGCGTGATCCTGCTCATGTTCTCCGCGGGCCTGGAAACCGATTTCAAGCAGCTGCGCGGCTCTTTAAAGGCTTCGCTTATCATCGCTGTTATCGGCGTAATCGTGCCGCTCGCGGGCGGGTTCGCGCTCGCGCATTTTTTTGGGCAGGCGATATTGGAGAGCGTCTTTATCGGCGTTATACTGACCGCGACGTCGGTCAGCATAACCGTCGAAACGCTGCGTGAGATGGGCAAGCTGAAGACGAAGGCCGGAACGGCAATCCTGGGCGCGGCCGTCATAGACGACATCCTGGGCATCATCATACTCTCCGTCATCATGGGGATGGGGGAGGGCGGCGCGTCGGTCGAGGCCATCGGGCTGACGCTGCTGAAAATCGCCGGTTTCTTCGCGGTCGCGCTGGGCCTGGGATACGGGGCCTATAAGCTGTTCCAATTCTTTAGCGTCAAGCTCGGCAGGAAGCGCCGCCTATCAATATTTGCCCTTGCTTTCTGCTTTTTACTTGCGTATTTAGCCGAGCAGTTCGGCGTTGCCGATATCACTGGGGCGTATATCGCGGGCCTCGTTCTATGCAACTGCAAGGCGGAGGAGTATATCGAGGAGAAGAACGTCGTGCTGTCGTATATGTTCTTTTCGCCGATATTCTTCGTGAGCGTCGGGCTGATGACGTCGTTCGATGGCATTACGGGTTCAACCGTGCTTTTCATCGCGCTGCTGCTCGTCGTCGCCGTGGTTTCAAAATTCATCGGCTGCGGCTTGGGCGCGCTGATCAATAAATATACGAAGGAGGAGAGCGTTCAAGTCGGCGTGGGCATGATCTCGCGCGGAGAGGTCGCGATTATCGTGGCGACAAAGGGCATAAGCGCGGGCATCATGGATTCGCACCTGTTTTCCGGCGTCATAATCGTCGTTATCATAACGACGCTGATAACGCCTGTGCTGCTAAAGCTGGCCTTTAACAGGCAGAATATCTCTTCTGAACGCGCGAGTAGCTGATCTGAAGCAGCAATATGCCGATGGTTGAGGCGATATATAGCAAGCGAATGCCCGCGAACGGCATGATTGAGGCCAAAACGCCGTCGAATTCCAGCATATATTTTAGCGCGCCTCCGATGAGCGGCCCGAGGATCGTCCCGACGCCGATAGCGGCGGTGTAAAAATTATCGTAGATGATGCGGTTTTCGTTCTGTATCAGCTCGTACCGCCGGTTGAAGACCGAAACGGTAAAGCCGGCATTCGCGATTGAGGCGAATAAAAACGCTATGGGGATGAAGATTTGGTAGCTTTGCGGGGCGGCGAGCGCCATGAAGAGGGTTTCGCCCGTAAAAAACCAAATGGACGATTTCAGTACAAAATCGTGCCCGCGCTTATCGCTGATCCGCCCCCATATGCCGAGCAGCACGATCTGCGGCAGCGAAATGAGCATGTATAGGGCGGTAGTCAGCTGATACGGCAACGCGAGATACCGCATCATATATACCATCGTAAAGCTGTCCGCCACGTTGAGCGTCAGATAGAACAGAGCGATATACGCGACAAAGATCAGGTATGGCCGGGATTGAAGCGGCAGCCTGATAGCGTCGTAGAGCTTGTGTCTTTTTTCGGACGCGGCGGGAGCGGTATGGTCGGGTATGCGCGACAGCAACACAACCTCAACTATGCCCATAGCAAAGGCGGCAAGGAAAATCAGCACAAAGCCGATATAAGCGCCCTGCATCGCGTCCATCAGGTAGCCGCCGGAGACGGACAGCGCGACGGTGACGATTAACGCAAGCGTTTGGCGCAGGGAGATATAGCGCCCGCGCTTTTTTTCGTCGATGAAGACGATCATCCAGTTGTTGAGCGCGACGGTCGCCTGCGCTTGCAGCGTAAACGCGGCGGCGACCGCGGGGATGAATACGGCGAGGCGCAGCCCCGCCGGTATTATGGCCGGAATCGCGACGATAAAGAGCGTCGCCAGTTTTGACAGCGCGGTGAGGCGGATGGTCAGTCTTTTCCTGCTGCGGAAGCGCTCCATAAACGCCGCGAACGCGAGTATCAAAACGCCCGAGATGGTCGTGATCACGCTGATATAGCTGACCAAAACGTCGCTCGCGCCCATTAATATCGCCAGGCCGCTCAAAAATACGCCGCTGGTCAGGTAGGTAAACGCCGTGCCGAACCCCATCTGCGAGTAAAAATATTTCGCGGGCTTAGTATCCAGGAGCTTGAGCGGCGGCTTTTTTTTCATTCGCTACTCCGTGATCAGCTGAGCTTCGCCGAAGATTTTGCCCGCCGTAAGGTGCGCCATCCCGGCGTAATAGTCGTGCCAGATATCCGGCGCGTAGAGGACTTCGGGCGTCATGCCGCTTGGGAGGAGCGCGTACAGCGCGTCGCCGAGCGGCCCGAGGTATTCAGAACTAAAGGACGAACCGCCGAGCGCGATATATTTGGGATTGAGAATCGCGCATATCCAGCAGATGATATTGGCGATTGCGGATACATATTTTACGCCGTCAACAGGCGCCGCCATGAATGCCGCGAGCGGCGCGTTATCGATAAGGCTAAGCTCGCCCGCGTAGTTGTTCCAGCCGCGAACGATGTTGCCCTCCGCGATAAAGCTCGCGCTAACGCACCCGCGTTCAAAATACAGATAGGCCATATTCGGATTTTCGGCGCGCGGGAATTGCCTTTCGTAGCAGCTGCTGAACCCGAGCATTATCGCGTTCAGGTCGTTTTCCAATATTACGGGGATGCCGTAACGACGCGAGAGCTCGCCGCCAATATCGTTCTGGTATAATTCGCGATCCCGGCCGCTTTTCAGGTACCAGCCGCCGCTCACGACGCCGGGTACTCCGAGGCCGATTGCCTTTATATCCCTTTCGCGCGTCAGCGTATCCAGAAAGCGCAGTATAGGCGCGCGTATATCGCCCGCTATGGCTTCCAGCTTGCCGGTTTGAACGATTTCGCCGCAGATATTGACGAGAAGGTAGTGGACGGCGCTGTCCGAATCCGAGATGCAAAACGCCGCCCCGTAATAGCGATCCTTTTTGAAACGATAGCGCTCGGCCTTGCGGCCGCCGCTGGATTCGTCGTAGCCGACGCTTTCGATTTCGCCGCACAGCTGCATCTCCGTCAGAAGCGTGCGGACGGTGGTGGCGCTGATCTTGGTTTCCGCCGCGATTTCCGTTCGCGTTGCGGTGCCCTTTTCTTTTATGGCCTTGCGTACCGAGGATAGATTGACCTGCTTCAGCACACGGGGCCTGGCGGTTAAATTGTTCAAAGCGGTTCGCCTCCGACGACTTTAAACGAAAACTTATATAAGATTACGATGAAAGTATACTTAAAAAATCCCCTCTTGTCAACAGGGGATTTTGTCGGGTTAATCAGCGCTAATCCTTGTAGAGCCGGGTTTCGAGTATATCCGAGATTTTAACCGAGGCGTTGCCGTCGCCGTACGGATTCCTTGCCAAGCTCATGCGCCGATATGCGCATTCGTCGTCGAGCAGCTCGCAGCAGGCGTCGTAAACCGTCTCCTCCCTGGTACCCACTAAGCGCAGCGTACCGGCGTCGATACCCTCGGGACGCTCGGTATTGTCCCGCATAACCAGCACGGGCTTGTTCAGGCTGGGCGCTTCCTCCTGTACGCCTCCCGAGTCGGTAAGCACGAGGTAGCTCCTAGCCATCATATTGTGAAAATCGATAATGTCCATTGGCTCGGTCAGGCGCATTTTGTCGCAGCCCTCAAAAACCTCGGACGCCACGGCGCGCACTTGGGGGTTCATATGCACGGGATATATGGCCTTAACGTCCGAATAGCGATCCAGCACGCTCCGAATGCCGCGCAGCATACCGCGCATGGGTTCGCCCAAATTTTCGCGCCGGTGCGCGGTAACCATTAAGAGGCGGCTCCCATCTGCCCAATCCAGCAGCTCGTTATGGTATTCGTCGAGTATGGTATATTTGAGGGCGTCTATTACGGTGTTGCCGGTTATGAAAATATCCTTGGTATCGTGGCCTTCCATCTTCAGATTGCCGAGGGCCGCCTTGGTCGGCACAAAGAAGTATTTGGTGACGATGCTGATTACCCGGCGATTATACTCCTCGGGAAACGGATTGAACGCGTTGTTGGTGCGCAGCCCGGCCTCAACATGGCCGATATCTATATTTAGATAGAAGGCCGCCATCGAGGTCGCCAAAGCCGTTGAGGTATCCCCGTGAATCAGCACGAGATCCGGCTTATAATCGAGCATAACGGGCCGTATGGCTTCGAGCGTACGCACGGTTATATCGAATAGGGTCTGGTTATCCTTCATGATCTGAAGGTCGTAGTCAAGCTGAACCTTGAATATATTCAATACCTGCTTGAGCATATAGCTATGCTGGCCGCTGGCGCAAACCCGCACGTCCAGCTGCTCGCGCTTCTTAAGCTCCAGCACGAGCGGACACATTTTAATCGCGTCGGGGCGTGTTCCAAAGACGACCAGTATCTTCTTTTTGTCCATATTCTCCTCCGGGTGTATTAATATTTCAATATTTGCTATTCTATTATATCGCCCGCACGGATCGGAACGCCGCATTCATAGCGGGTTATGAGCAGCGAACCGTCTACAGTCCTCATTAGCGGCCTATTGTCAAAGACGTCTATGATTTCTCCGAGCCTGTAGCCGGAAAGATCCATGATCCGATCGAAGGGACGCGCTTCCCATATCAGAACGCGCTCTTCGCCGATATACGCGAACGCCCCGGGGAACGGCTTTGTCACGCCGCGCACGAGATTATAGATGTCCCGCGTCTTCATTTCAATGGAGATACGGCCGTCCTCGGGCTTGCGCCCCCTGTAGGGGTGCTTGACGTCGTTGTCCTGGAATGTCGTTACGATGGGTTTACCCGCCTTATAGTCGCTTAGCAGCGCGGATATGAGCTTGCGGCTGACCATGAGATCCTTGTATTGCAGCGTGCGGATATCGTCGAATTCGTTTACCTCAAACATCTCCTTTGCGTAGATGTTGGGGCTGTCTACGTATTTATCCAGCTTGAACACGTGCATGATGAACCGCCTGTCGTCCCATATCAGCGACCAGTTGAGATTGGCGCGCCCCTGCCCGTAGGGGAGGTAGCCGCAGCTGCCGTGCAGCCCGAAGACGCCAGGGTCGAAGCGCTCCAGTACGCTCTCCGGCATCAGGCGGGACCAGCCCATTGATACGCCGATGCCAAAGGTATTCTCATTGAGGAAGGCGATCGTTTCCGCGTCGTTGAGCGTGTAGGACGTCGCCTCGAATACCTCCGTGCCTTGCTCGCGCAGCTCGCGCATCGGGCTGTAGCTGCTGACGGTCGCGCCGTGCGTCAGCTCCTCGCTGATCGTTATGACCAGATCGACATGGCATACGTTTTTATTCAGATATTCGACGAAGCTCTTCGTCATATCCTTCACGCCGAATACCGTAACAGGATATCTCATGGTGTTCTCACCCTCTCTCGAACTCAAATTCGTCGTAAATTTGCCCCAATGAAACGACGTTTACATGGTTCGCGCGAATAAACTCGACGAGATCCATGACGTAATTCCGAATACCCGCGCCCTTATAGCGCAATTGCGAAATATCCCCGCTCGTCATAGAAGACAATTTCCCGGGCATCAGGTCGTCGCACACATGGCGGTAATAGGCCAGCGTAGGCGAGTTAATCGCGAAGTGGAGCGGGTGCAGATCCAAAACCTTCAGGCCTTTCCCGGAGAAGTAGGGCTTGCCGTTCGCGGCGAAGTCGGGCTCAAACCCGTTCCACAGCATACCGCCGTCCTCGAAGAATACGGGGAAGCGCAAAACGTTGGAGCGATGTATAAAGGGCTCCGCCAAGTCCATCAACGTGCAGTCGTTGGAGTCGTAGCGAATGCCGCGCTCGACCAGGCGGTCGTACATGTCGTTCGATTCGAACCATCGGTGGCCGCGTACGCTGCGGGCGTTTGGCACCAGCTTCATGACGTAGTCCGTCACTTCGTCTATGGTCTTTCCCTGGCTCGACGGGAAGCAATAGTTCGGATGCACGCCCAGCTCCACGTTCGGGTCGTCCCTGTGAGCCGCGAGCACCTCGGAGGGATGCGTGCAGAATACGTTTATTGGGATGCGATTATCGGCAAAGAAGCCGAGCATCTCGGAAATGCAGTCCTCGGACGCCCAGTCGATATCCATCGTAAACGCGATGTAATTGTCAGAACGGTACTTCTTTCTAAGTTCATTGATATTCGAGGTATAAATCATACAGCTCCTCCTTAAGTTGATGCAATAATAATTCCGTCCTGCCCTGCGCAGGGAGCCGCTTCAAGCGTTTTATGAGAATCAGAGCCTTTCTAATTCAAGGCCGCCGGAAGGCACGCCTTGTATGGAACGCAATACGTCGTCGATTTCGTTGACGGACAGCTTATAAGCGTTTTCGGGCGCCTCCGCCGCCTCCGCGCTCGTCTCAGTTATTTCAGTTATTTCAGGCGTTTCAGGCGGGTCGGGCGGCTCGGGTGGTTCAGGCGGATCGGGCACTGTTGACTGCGCGGCCTTTCTCGCCGCCATCTCCCTGGACTCCTCGGCAAATTCGGCGGCTATCTCTTCCGGCGTGGGCGGCCTGGGCGCATTGGGCCGGTATTCCTCGTATTCGCGTATTTTGGCTTCGTAGTTTTTGCGCAGAGCGTTTTGCAGCAGAATTCCGCCGGTAATTATGACCGCGACAAGCCCCAGCGCAACGTAGAAGCTGAAATAATGCAGGGAGATCAAGCCGAGAATGATACCTCCCTCAATAGGAGTGCGTATGAAGTGCCGCTTAACGAGCAAAAAACAAAAAGCGAGCGCGAAGACAAAGCCCGCAATTGCGCCCACAGCAATTCCGGCGGCGAAAAGCTCGCGGCATAGAGTATAAGCCAGTATGAACGAGCCCACCCATGCGTTTACGACGAATAATATACTGAACAATAATAAGCCGATGACGGTGAAAATGAGCGCCCAGACGATGCTGCTGGAGAGCATATTGGGATTGATAGCGGTGCCCAGGCTCCAGCCCAGAAGACCCATGATCGCGGCTCCGACAGCGCCGCTGACCAGTTTGTGGAACCTGAAGCCCAAGCAGGCCAGAATCAGCCCGGCCAGGATATAAATAACGAGCAGCGCGACCGATTGCGTGAGGAATGAGCCGATCGAATTCAGCGTCAGCGCTTCGAGGATTCCGGCTATAAAATCTGATACTACCGCAAGCTGCTCCCGTATCCATTCCAGCGCAAAGAGCATTGGCTCACCTCACTTTCTATTAAAACTGGGGAAGACGCGCCCGCGCCCTACATCGGGATATCTTCGTTCACGGCCGCGCTGATCACAGGCGCTTCCGCATTCGCGGCGTGTTTCTTCTTCTCCTCAAAATGCTGCGTTTTTATCCAGCCCCGCTGCTTTGTTATATGCCGCCACAGGGCTTTTAGTACGGCGGGCACCTGCATCATGTTGTAGATAGGCTGAAAAATACCGGCGAAAAGACAGACGAGGATATTCTCCTTCGTATCCCTTTGGTATGCCAACCCGTATACGATGCCCGGCATATACACGAAGAGCGATATCAATACAAACACCACAACGAGCTCCCATGTCGGATAGGGGGCCAAATGGCTGACTAGGATGCTGGAGCCAGTTACATAATAGTAGATGATAATAAACCAGGATAATAGCTGCGTGAATACGGATACCAGCGTTATGAAGGGCAGCAGCATGAAGAAGATAGCCTCGATCTTCCCGTAAGTAGATATGCAGCGGGAATGCTTGATCAGGCCCCAGAATGAGAGGCATTCCAATCCGCCTTGGCTCCATCTTGAGCGCTGCCGTACGAACTTGCGGAAGGTGAGTACGCCCTGCTGGAATACCCGATCCTCCTGCAAAAGCCGCGTGCGCCAGCCCTTAAGCAGCATCCGCAGGCTGAAATCGTAGTCCTCCAGGAGGCAATCCGTCCACGGCTCCTCGGGGTCTATAGCTGAAAAACGGTTGAACTGGCCGTTGCCCGCGGCGCTGACGGTGCCCGTATACTCGCGGACGTTTTGCATGTTGTTGATATACGTAAAGAATTCGAGATCCTGAAAGAGCGGTAAAAAGTGATCGCGCGTATGCGTGCCGATCCTAAGCCGCGCCTGTACCATGCCCACGGTTCTTTCCGTATACATGATGACCGCGGTGCGCTCCAGCACGCGGCGGTTCAGGAAGCTGTCCGCGTCGAGGATGCTCATAACGCATTTGCTGGGCCTGAGACCCTCGCATTCGATTATCTTGCTTATCAGCTCATACGCGCAGTTCAGGCTTTTGCCCTTGCCCATTTGGGCCTCCGGCAGATGGCGTTTGAGTAAAATCAGCTTTTTGTTGCTGTATTCGGTACTGAAGGGAGCGCCGTTATTGATGGGCAATATAACGCTGCCGAACGCCTCCATAAGATTCGGAACCGTATTGTCATCGGAGTCGTCGTCCACCACCATAACGCGAAGATTCTTCATGCCGATTTTCAGGACGTTTGCCACGGTGCTTACGATGATTTCCGCCTCGTTAAGGCAGGGGGTCACCAGGAAAAAGTGAATCTCCATGTCCTCGTCGTAGTCGATTTCCTTCCAGCGCTGAATCTTTGGGAATAGGGCGATCAGAAAAATCCACAGGTAATATATACCCATCGTAAGATACGACAGCACGACGCAGACGATAACAAGTATATATACCCATTCAGCCAATGATGATCACCACACTCGCAATAACTGATGTCAGCCGGCCACGTTTTTGGCCGGCGCTTCGGCGCTCTGAGCTGCGTCCGCCAACTGCTCCTTTTGACGTTCCCTCTTTTCGTATTTGCGCTTATTCCGCAAATAGGTGATATAGCGTATTCCAAACAATACTGCGGCCGCTAACGCGGCCAGGATGCAGCCGGACAGCGGAATTACTATATCGAACGACAGCGAAAAAATGTCACTAAGAACCTTTTCCATGACGCTTTCTCCTTAAGATGATCAACAGCACAAACAGCACAACGCCAGCTGCGGCGCTGATCAGGTTTACTATGAACGGATAAACGATAAATGCCGAAATCAAAGCGTCCCGCATTTAAACACCTCGGTTCATAATACAATATGCGCTTGTATGTATAGGAATGCGGCGAACAAAACACGGCGATGTCGCATTCCTATGGAAATCGATACACAATAGCGGTTGTGCGCCGCTATTCCGGCTTGCTCATGTGGCGAAACATAATTATATTATGCGTAAATTATACCATTTGCTTTTATAAAAAGCAAATGAATAGTACGAAAGGTTGCTTACGCGACGCTTCACAGGCAGTTTCACGGTGGCATATTGGCCTGAGCTATGCTATACTTTTACATAATATATGAACGGGGGAGGGCGTCATGAAGCTACTGTTCGCGATCGTGCGCAACGAGGACGAAAAGCCTCTGATACGCGCGCTGGTAGAAAATGAGCTCAGCGTAACGCGCATCTCATCCTCGGGAGGGTTCCTGCGCAGCGGCAACGCGACGCTGATGATCGGCGTTGAGGACGAGCGCCTAGGCGACGCGTTGGACGTTATTAAAAGCGCGTCGCACCGCAAGACCGAGCTGATTACCTCGTATACGCCGGCGACGGGCATCGAGGCCGTACCCATGCCGATTTCGGTCAACGTTGGGGGAGCGACTGTCTTCGTCGTCGATATAGAGAGCTTTCATAAATTCTAACGGGATATCGCTCAACCGGCGGAGCTGCGCGCAAGGCTCCGGCGATGAGCGGCGGAAGCGAATATAAATGGAGAATCAAATTAACATAAGCAAGCCCCTGTTCAGCAGCAGGGACTTGCTTTGGCTCATTATACCGCTGGCCATCGAACAGCTCCTGAATATGACCGTCGGCATCGCGGATACGGTCATGGTCGCGTCGGTGGGGGAGGCGGCCGTATCCGGCATATCGCTGGTGGATAACCTCAACAACCTGATCATCTTCGTCATGGCGGCGATGTCCACGGGCGGCGCGGTCGTGATTTCGCAATACATGGGGCGGGGCGAGCCGAAAAGCGCACGGGCAGCCGCGAAGCAGCTGTTGTACGCGGCTTTCGCGATTTCGATCGTCATAACAATTCCCGTCATGATCTTTCGCGCGCCGCTTTTGCGCCTGCTCTTCGGCGCGATAGAGGACGCCGTCATGCAAAACGCGCTCATATACCTGCTCCTCACGGCAGCCTCATTTCCGGCTATCGCGATCATCAGCGCGGTCAGCGCAATGTTTCGGTCGATGGGCGTCAGCAAGGTTCCTATGCTGGCCTCCCTGCTCATGAATGTCATCAACATCGGCGGCAACGCGGCGCTGATCTACGGCGCGGGATGGGGCGCGATGGGCGCGGCGGCCGCGTCGCTGGCTTCGCGCGTGGCCGCGGCGGGCTTATTGCTGTGGCTGATACGCGATATCCGTAATCCTATCTACGTCCGCCGGCTGCACAGGATAAAGATTCTACCGAAAACTATTAAGAGCATTCTGAAGATCGGCATTCCCAGCGGAATGGAAAACGGCATGTTTCACCTGGGACGGCTGATTGTGCAGGGCCTTATTACTGTTTTCGGAACCGCTTCGATCGCCGCGAACGCCATCACGGGCAACATTCTGAATACCGTGCAGGTGCCGGGCAGCGCCATGTCGCTCGCGATAATAACCGTTATCGGCAGATGCGTCGGAGCGGGAGACTACGGGCAGGCGACGTTTTACGCGAAGCGGCTTATACAGATTGTCTACGCCGCGATGGGAGCGCTTTGCGCCGCGGTGTTCTTTTTCGCGCAGCCGCTGGTGTCGATATTTGGCCTCAGCAGCGAGGCCACGGCGATGAGCGTTGAGATACTGCGGTGGGCGGCGCTGTTTGACGCGCTCGTTTGGCCGGTGTCCTTCTCGCTTCCCAACGTGCTGCGCGCGGCGGGCGACGCGAAATATACTATGCTCGTCTCGGTAGCGTCGATGTGGGCGGTGCGCATCGGCGCGTGCTATTTGCTGTACTACGTGTTCGGCATACAGCTCATGGGCGTTTGGATGGCGATGTTCACGGATTGGACCGTACGCGCGGTATTCTTTATAGCGCGCTACCGAAGGGGGAAATGGAAGCTGAAGAGGGTGATTTAGCGCGAAAGATCGGAAATCTTGCGCAAATAGGGCGCAGGGGCTATAATCTAAGTACACGCTGATTAGGGCGGATTCTTGTAGGGGCAAACCTTGTGTTTGCCCTATCTTAGGGCAGAGACAAGCTCTGCCCATGCAAGATATGATGATTAATCAGTATATACCTAATACAGAAGTCCGTATGTAAGTACGGCGTTACGGGGGAATTGTATAAATATGCCGATAGAGGGCTCGCGTATATCGGAATTTAGGGATTTTTGTACGGGGAGTAAGCTCGCTTACCATATCGAAACCTACGGCTGCCAGATGAACGTGCGCGATTCGGATGAGCTTTCGGGAATGCTGGAGGCGCTCGGCTGCGTTAGGGCCGCGTCGCTTGAAGAAGCGGGACTTGTTATCTTCAATACCTGCTGCGTGCGCGATCACGCCGAAGCGCGCGTGCGCGGCAACGTCGGCGCGCTGCGCGAGCGCAAGGAGGAGAACCCGGAGCTCATCATAGGCGTCTGCGGCTGCATGATGCAGCAGGAGGGCGCGGCGGAAAAGTTCATCCGCCGATATCCGTTCGTCGATTTTCTGTTTGGGACGCATAATATGTCCGATTTTCCGTTGATCTTAGCCGAAGCCGTTTTGTCAAAAAAGAGCGTCGTCGCCATCGAAAAGAAGCGCGCGCGCAGGCATGAAGCGCCCATGCGCCGCGCGCCGGGCCTTAGCGCGTTCGTGACGATCATGCACGGCTGCGACAACTTCTGTTCCTATTGTATCGTGCCCTACGTGCGCGGCCGCGAAAGCAGCCGCCCGATGGACGAGATTCTTTCTGAAATCGGGGCGCTGGCTAAAAATGGCACGGCGGCGCTCACGCTATTGGGACAAAACGTCAACAGCTACCAGAGCGAGGGCTATGGTAAGGACGCCTTTGCCGCGCTGCTGAAGAAAATAGGCGCAATCGAGGGCATAAAGCGCGTCGGCTTCATGACGTCGCACCCGAAGGACGTGCCCGATTCGCTGCTAGATGCCATCGCGAACGGCGCGCATATGAACAAGCACATCCACCTGCCCGTGCAGTCGGGCAGCGATGCCATACTCGCGGCGATGAACAGGGGCTATACGCGCGAGGGCTATCTCGCCCTAATCGGGCGCATACGCGAATACATTCCGGGCGTGGAGCTTACGACGGACGTGATCGTGGGCTTCCCGGGCGAAACGGAGCGCGATTTTGAGGACACGCTGGATTTGATCGAACGCGCGGGCTTTGCCTCGGCGTATACGTTCCAGTATTCCCCGCGCAAGGGGACGAAAGCGGCGGAAATGCCGGTTCATATTTCAGGTGAAATTAAAAAAGAGCGCCTATTGCGCCTCAACGCTTTGCAGGAAAAGATCACGGAAGCGAACAGCGCCGCCTACGTCGGGCGCGTCGAAAGCGTATTGGTTGAATCCGCCGAGAACGGCAAGCTTTCGGGCAAAACGACAGCACAAAAGAACGTGAGCTTTACGGGCGCGGGCGCTGTGGGCGAAATCGTTACCGTGAAGATCACGGCGGCGCGGCGCAGTGCGCTTGTGGGCGAGCGTGTGGGGGAGGAGGCGTAATGGCAAAGGCTGGCGTTCTCTCGCCGATGCTCGCGCACTATATGCAGGTCAAGGAGCAGTACCCCGATACGCTCCTGCTCTATAGGCTGGGCGATTTCTATGAGCTTTTCTTCGAGGACGCGAAGATCGCCTCGAAGGAGCTGGATATCGTCCTCACCTCGCGCGACTGCGGCCTGTCAGAGCGCGCGCCCATGTGCGGCGTGCCGCACCATTCCGTCGATTCATACATCGCGCGCTTAATCGAACGTGACCATAAGGTCGCGATCTGCGAGCAGGTCTCCGACCCGAAGGCGTCGAAGGGCCTCGTACAGCGCGAGGTCGTGCGCGTCGTTACGCCCGGCACGGTTATCGACGAGGCGATGCTCGACGAGACGAGTAACAACTACCTGCTCGCGCTCTTCCTCGACGGAGACAAGCTTGGCTACTCCTTCTGCGACGTATCGACGGGCGAGTTTTCGCTCGGCTCCATCGAAACGCCGGAATGGTACGAGCGCCTTCTGGACGAGCTCGGGCGCATCCGCCCGTCCGAAATTCTCGTAAACGACGCGATGATGATGTACCAAAAGGCGATGCACGCGCTGTCGAGCGCGGCGTTTACCAGCCAATACGCCGACTGGGCGTTTTCATACGACAACGCCGAAAAGGCCGTCTTGCGCCAGTTTAAGGCGAAGAGCGCAAGCGCGCTTGGGCTGTTGGAATACAAGCCCGGCGTGTGCGCGGCGGGCGCGCTGCTCGCGTATTTGAACGAAACTCAAAAGAATTCGCTCGCACATATCCGCGAGCTAAAGCTGCTGTGCGCGGGCGGCGGCTTGATGATGGACGCCTCCACGCGGCGCAACCTGGAGCTAGTCCTGCCGCTGCGCACGGGCGGCTCCAAAAAGCATACGCTATTTGGCCTGCTCAACGCCACGAAGACGCCTATGGGCGCGCGCGAGCTAAAGCAATGGATAGAAGCGCCGCTAGCGAGTATAAAAGAAATTGAAGCGCGGCAGGGGGCCGTCGGGGAGCTGCGCGACAACCTGCTCCTGCATGACGAGATACGCCACGCGCTCGATTCGATTCGCGACCTCTCCCGCCTTTCGAGCCGCATAGCGTATGGGAGCGTTACGCCGCGCGAAACCCTGGCGCTGCGCCATTCGCTGGAAAAGCTGCCGGGGCTGATGGACGCGCTAAAAGCCGCCGCGCGAGATAAGACGCTCTTAGCGCTTGCCGAGTCCGCCGACGTCATGGAGGACGTATGTGCGCTTTTGGCGGACGCGCTTTCGGACGATCCTCCCATATCCGTGCGCGACGGCGGCATCTTCCGCGAAGGCTACGACGCGCGTATAGACGAATTTCGCGTTCTCGCGAACGATTCCCAGACGCTGCTCTCGCGCCTGGAAGCCCGCGAGCGGGAGGCCTCCGGCATCAAGAACCTGAAAATCGGCTATAATCGCGTATTCGGCTACTTCTTCGAGGTGACGAAATCGCAGCTAGAGTTGGTTCCGTATCATTTCATCCGCAAGCAGACCATAGCGAACGGCGAGCGGTTCATAACCGAGGAGCTTCAGGAGCTTCAAGAGAAGATCACCGGCGCGCAGGAGGAGCAGAAGACGCTCGAATATGAGGCGTTCGTTCAGCTGCGCTCCCGTATGGAGGAAAATCTCGGCCGCCTGCAAAACTCGGCGCAGGCCGTCGCGCAGCTGGACGCGCTGCAATCGCTCGCGCACGCCGCGCGCGCGTATAACTACTGCCGCCCCGAGATGCGCAGGGATTCGCTTATCGAGATCGTCAACGGCCGCCACCCCGTCGTGGAGCGCGGCATGAAGGATCAGTTCGTGCCGAATCCCGCCCTGCTCGACGGCGAAGAGAATAACATGCTCATCATCACGGGTCCGAACATGGCGGGCAAGAGCACGTATATGCGCCAGATTGCGCTGATCGTGCTCATGGCGCACATCGGCAGCTTCGTTCCGGCGGAATCGGCCAAGATAGCGCTCGTGGATCGCATATGCACGCGCGTCGGCGCGCAGGACGATTTGGCGATGGGGCAGTCCACCTTCATGGTCGAGATGAACGAGGTGGCGAATATACTGCGCACGGCGACCGAGCGCAGCCTGCTGATCCTTGACGAAATAGGGCGCGGCACGAGCACGTTCGACGGGCTGAGCATCGCCTGGGCGGTTGTGGAGCATATCGCGCAAAAATTGAGGGCGAAGACGCTCTTTTCCACGCACTATCACGAGCTCGCCGAGCTCGAAGGGCGTTTGCCGGGCGTGAAGACGTACAGAATAAGCGTGAAGGAATCGCGCGACGATATAATCTTCCTGCGCCGGGTCATGCGCGGCGGCTCCGACAAGAGCTTCGGCATTCAGGTCGCGAAGCTCGCGGGCGTAAAGGACGAGATTATCATAAGGGCGAAGGAAATTTTACATTCGCTCGAACAGGCCGATATTAACGTCCTGACGCTGAACGCGCTGGGCGCGAAAGTCGAGGAGCGGCAGATGACGCTCCTGCCGGACGACGCGAACGCGCTCTGCGAGGAGCTGTGCGCCGTCCAAATCGACGCGCTTACGCCCGTAAACGCGCTGAATCTTTTGAACGAATATCACCAGCGTGCGAAGCTGATACAGAAGTAAGAGAGGTGAGCGCTATCAGAAAGATTCGTCTGCTTGAACCAAGTGTAATCGGCAAAATCGCGGCGGGCGAGGTAATCCAGCGCCCCGTCAACGTCGTGAAGGAGCTGATTGAGAACGCGCTGGACGCGGGCAGCTCCGCCGTTTCTATTGAGATACGCTCGGGAGGCATGGACTTCATACGCGTTACCGACAACGGCTGCGGCATTCCCGCAAGCGACGCGCTCCTGGCCTTCGAGCGCCACGCGACGAGCAAGATAACCAGCGAAAGCGAGCTATATTCGCTTAGAACGCTCGGATTCAGGGGCGAGGCGCTCGCGTCCATCGCGGCGGTGTCGCATACCACGCTTACAACCCGCGAGGATGGCGCGCAGGGCGGCTATACCGTGACGATTCACGGCGGCGAGCTCGTCGAGCACTCCGAAACCGGCTGCCCCGAGGGGACGACGGTAATCGTACGCAACCTCTTCTACAATACGCCCGTGCGCCGGAATTTCAACCAAAGCGCCACGCTCGAAGCCAATCACGTCGGCGACCTCGTGGCCAGAATGATACTCTCGCACCCGGCGGTGTCGTTCCGCTATATCAGCAACGAAAAGGTCGTCTACCATTCGACCGGCTCGGGGGATATGGCCAGCGCGCTCTTTTGCGTCTACGGCCGGACGCTGCTGCCCGCGCTTATAGGCGTCGGCTTCGACGACGGCTACATAAAGCTGTACGGCCAGGTCAGCAATCTGGACGTCTCCCGCGCGAACCGCACGCAGCAGAGCCTCTTTATAAACGGCCGCTTCGTGCGCTCGCCGCTCGTTGCAGACGCCGTACGGGACGCGTACGGCGCGCGCCTGCCCAAGGGCCGGTATCCCATCTTCGTGCTCAACGTCACAATCGCGCCTGAGGAGGTGGACGTAAACGTACACCCCGCCAAGCTGGCCGTGCGCTTTCACGATGAAAAGCGCGTGCGCGACGCGGCGGAGCGTGCGGTAAGCGACGCGCTTTCGCGGCACGACGGCGTGCCGCGGCTTTTCCCGCGCGTGGATTCGGGCGAAGCGCCGCGCGACGTACAAAGCGAAACTGCTTCTCCGAGCACAGTCCCGGCGCATGAGTTAAGGCCTGATAAGACGGTGCAGAGCCTGCGGGACGCGATGCGCCCGCCGACAGGGTCCAGATTGCGTGCGCGCGAAGACTTCCGCGCAGAGCGGCCCAAGCTTGAACGCGCAATTGAAACAGATCAAGGCACACAGAGCGAATTGGCTGCGGATAAAGCACGCGAGGCCACGAACGATTCGGCTGAGTTTATTCCTCTTATAGGCGAGCAGCAGGAGCTGGACGCGCCTATTCACATCATCGGAAACGCGTACGAGACCTATTGGTTCGTACAAAGGGGCAAGGAAATCTACGTTGTAGACCAGCACGCCGCGCATGAGCGCCTCAACTACGACCGTCTTCTTGCGTCCGTCCGCTCCGGCGGCTCGCAGCAGCTGCTCGAACCGCTTATCGTGCGCCTTTCGAGCGCCCAGAGCGCCATTTTGAGCGCGAACCTGGACGCGCTTACGCGGCTGGGCTTCGAGTTGGACGAATTCGGCCCGCTGACGTGGCGCGTTCGGGCCATACCGCACGTAATCGGCCCGCGCAGCGCCGAGGGCTTCCTGATCGACGCGCTCGACGCGCTGGCGGAGCGCCGCTCGCCCGAGCTGAAGTTAGAGGCGCTGATGATGATGGCGTGCAAGGCGTCCGTAAAGGCGGGCGACCCGATCACGCATGAAGAGATTACGCGCCTTTTTGAGTCGCAGGACGCCTCGGGGCCGCTCACCTGCCCGCATGGGCGGCCTATCATGCTCCAATTTACCAGGAGCGACCTCGAAAGGCTGTTTAAGCGATGAGGCCGGTCGTCTTCGTCGTCGGGCCGACGGCCTCGGGTAAGAGCGCCGTGGCGGTGGAGCTGGCGCTCATGCTGGAAACGGAGATCGTCTCGGCGGACGCCATAGCCGTCTACGACCGCTTGGAGATCGGCTCGGCGAGGCCGACGCCTTTAGAGCAAAAGGGCGTGAAGCATCACCTCTTGGGCGAAATTCCGCTGGGGGAGGCGTTTTCCGCCGCGAAATTCCGCGAAATAGCGCTGGAGCGCATAGAGGCGATTCTTGCTAAGGGAAAGACGCCTGTCGTCGCTGGCGGGACTGGCCTGTACGTACACGCGCTGCTGCATCCGCTCGATGCGGGCATGGGCGCGGATGAAGCGTTTCGCGAGGAGGCCAGGCGGCGCGAGGCCCATGCGCCCGGCTGCCTGCATGAGAAGCTGAAGAGGGCCGACCCCGTTGCGGCGGAGCGCATACATCCGAACGACGTAAAGCGCGTCATAAGAGCGCTGGAAATCGCGAGGGACGGCGTAAGCGGCGCTTATGATTTTAGAAAAGAGGCCGAGCTGGGCTTTGAGTCCGTGCTGTTCGGGCTGAATTTGCCGCGCGAGGCGCTGTATTCGCGCATAGATGCGCGCTTTGACGAAATGATGCGCGCGGGGCTGCTAAGCGAGGCGCGCGCAATCTATGAGGACGGCTTCGACCCTTCGCTGCCGGGACTGAACGGGCTGGGCTACCGCCAGCTCCTGCGCCATCTGCGGGGCGAATGCTCGCTCGAAGAGGCTGTGGAAGACGCCAAGCGTGAGACGCGGCGCTTTGCCAAGCGGCAGATAACGTGGTTCAAGCGCGAAAATGTCGAATGGATCGAGGCAAACGGAAAATCGGCGGAAGAATTGGCGAAAGAGCTGTACCGGCGCTTAAAAGACGGCGGTTATGCGATATAATGAGCGGGGGTGTTGCAAAAATGGAGAGTTCCATTCAAAACGAGATGCTGGATCACGCGAAACGAGAGAGGGCACAGCTGACAGTGCATCTGGTCAACGGGTACAAGCTCGTCGGCAGAATCGAGGGCTTCGACAACTTTACGATTCTCATGAACAGCGACGGTAAGCAGGTGCTCGTCTATAAGCACGCGATTTCGACGGTCACGCCCTCGGTGCCCTATTCATACGGAGCGAACGGATGAGCCTCATTCCCGCAGAGCGGCTGGTGCGCGAGGCCGAAGCGGAGCTTGCGGGCGTGTTCGCGGGCTTTGAGCGCGTCGCGCTGAATAACCAGCGCAAGGTATTGAACGCGTTTCAGGAAGCGCGCGTCGCGCTCCGGCATTTCAGCCCGACCAGCGGCTACGGCTACGACGATATCGGCAGGGATAAGCTCGCGGAGGTGTTCGCGCTCGGCCTGGGTACGGAGGACGCGCTGGTGAGGCCGCAGTTCGCCTCGGGAACGCACGCTATAGCCGTCGCGCTATTTGGCCTTACCGCGCCGGGCGTCGAGGTGCTCGCGGCGACGGGCCACCCCTACGATACGCTGCTCGACACGCTGGGCGTCCGTGAGGCGGGCGGGTCGCTGCGGCATTGGGGTGTGGGCTACCGCGAAATCGAGCTGACGCCGGACGGGAAGATCGACATACCTGCGCTGCAAAAGGCCATTTCGCCGAAGACGGCGCTCGTACACATGCAGCGTTCGCGGGGGTACGCATGGCGTGGGGCGCTGTCGGTGGATGAGCTGAACCGCGCGGCGGAGGCCGTGCGAGAGGTTAGTAAAAGTGCGAAGGTGCTCGTCGATAACTGCTACGGCGAATTTACGGAGGAAAGCGAGCCGCTTGCGGACGTGCTCGTCGGCTCGCTGATCAAGAACCCGGGCGGGGGCATCGCGCCGACGGGCGGGTATATCGCCGGGAGCGCGGAGTGCGTCGAACAGATCGCCCAGCGGGTCACCGCGCCGGGTATCGGCCGCGAGGTCAGCTCCTATGCCGCGAGCTACCAGCCCTTCTTTCAAGGCTTCTTCCTCGCGCCGCACGTCGTCTTGCAGAGCTTGAAGACGGCGGCGCTCTTCGCGCGGGTTTTTGAGCTGCTGGGGATGGAGACGCACCCAGCGTCGGGGGCCGCTCGCTCGGACATCATCCAGGCGATTCGGTTTAAGGAGGCTAGGCAGCTCGCGCGTTTCTGCGAAACGGTGCAGCGCGTCTCGCCGATCGACAGCTTCGTTGTGCCGGAGGCGTGGGATATGCCGGGCTACGACCATAAGGTAATCATGGCGGCGGGCGCTTTTGTACAGGGCGCTTCGATCGAATTCAGCGCGGACGCGCCCATGCGCGCGCCGTATACGGCGTATCTACAGGGCGCGCTGACGTACGAGCACGGCAGGCTGGCGGCGGAAATGGCTGCGGGGGCGCTGATGGGGGAGGGATAATTATGCACGACCTTAAAACAGTCGATTACCGCGACGGCGCGCTGTATTTTCTCGATACGCGCCGCCTGCCCGAAGAGCTCGTGTACAACAAGATCGACAGCGTCGAGGCGTGCTACGACGCGATAAAAACCCTTCAGGTGCGCGGCGCGCCCGCGATAGGCGTCGCGGCGGCGTATGGGCTGCTCGTCGCGGCGAAGGCCGCGGAAAAGAGCTCGTTTGAGGCGTTTTACCGCGATATACTGGCCGCGAAGGAGCGCCTCGCATCATCGCGCCCGACGGCGGTGAACCTCTTCTGGGCGCTGGAGCGCGTGGACAAAAAAGTCATCGCGCAAAAGCAGCTTTCGCCCAATGAATTGGTGCTGGAAATCGAGCGGGAAGCCGCCGCTATCCAGAGCGAGGACGCGGAGATGTGCCGGAGAATTGGCGAGCACGGCTTGACGCTCCTTCGCGACGGTATGGGCGTCTTGACGCACTGCAACGCGGGGGCTTTAGCCGCCTCGCGCTATGGTACGGCGCTCGCGCCCATATACCTCGCTCATGAACAGGGGATGAAGCTCAAGGTCTTCGCGGACGAGACGCGCCCGCTGCTGCAAGGCGCGCGGCTTACGGCGTACGAATTGTATCACGCGGGCATCGACGTAACGTTGATCTGCGACAACATGGCGGCGGCCGTCATGCAGAGCGGCTGGGTGCAGGCCGTAATGCTCGGCTGCGACCGAATCGCCGCGAATGGCGACGTGGCAAATAAGATCGGCACGTATGGCGTCGCCGTGCTAGCGAAGCATCACGGCATACCGTTCTATGTCGTCGGACCGACGTCAACGATCGATATGAGCCTGAAGAGCGGAGACTTGATTCCGATAGAGGAGCGCGGCGCGGACGAGATAATAAGGGGTATGGGCAAGCTCACCGCGCCGGAGGGAGTAAACGTCTATAACCCGGCGTTTGACGTAACGCCGCATGAGCTTATTTCCGGCATAGTCACGGAAAAAGGGATTATAACGCCGCCGTTTGAGGCCAATCTCTTAAATATATAAGGGGACGGCAAGCCGTCCCCTTATATATTATATTTTCTATTGCAGCGCGTAATGCTCACAGATGCAGACGCGGTAGCCGTCGGAGTAGATCGCTACGCCGAAGTATTTGTAATCCTTGTTGAGCCGCCCCGCGCGGTGCGTCGGCGAATTCATAAACTGGCCGCGCCCCAGGTCTGCGGCGTCGGCGTAATCGTTTTGCCAGGGCCCTGTCGCTTCCATGATATTTTCGCCTACCGCATAGCCCAGATATTTATTGCCGAGCGCTTCATTATCGCCGTAGGTGGGCGAATTGTGGCCAAACCATTCGGCGCCCGCGCCCATTAAGATTACAACGTCGGCGGCCTTGAGCATCGCCGTTTTGACGAGATCGGCCCGCCATTCGAGCGGAGGAATGCCGTTGGCGTCGCGGTCGGCGTTGAGCGCGTCGAGATATTTTTGATCCAGAGCGCCTATGACGTATGACGGATTAACGATTTTAGCGTATTCCTTGTCGAGCGCGGAAACGCTTGGCGTCGGCGTAGGTGCAGGCGTTGGCGTCGGCGTCGGCGTAGGTGCAGGCGCGGGAATTGCCGTAGGAGCCGGTGTAAGCGCCGGCATTATAGTTGGTGCGGGCTCAACTATAACAGTTTTTTCATTACTGCACGCAACAAAGCACAAAGAGCAGATTAGAAACCCCAGCACAAGAAATCGTTTCATAAAAAGCTCCTTATCAATGCGGCGAACCGCACTCGCAACGCGCAATCTCCTTATTGCGCAGCGAAATGCTCGCATACGTAGAGGTCATTGCCATTAAATATCATGGCAAAGCCAACATACCTGTGATCATTATTTAATCGGTTTGCGCGATGGGAAGCGGAGCTCATAAATATGTCGCGGGCACAGCTTTCGGCGTCCTCGTATTTGTTTAATTGAACGTAATTACAATCCATAAGGTTCTCGGAGAGAGGATAGCCTAAATACTTAATTCCCATTTCCACCCAGGTGCCATACGTGGGAGAAGTATGATTTTCTGCCGTGGCGCTTCTTCCGTAAGCGAGCAATTCGGCAGCCTTGAGCGCGGCGGTTTTGGAAAGCTCGGCGCTGTATTCGAGCGGTTTGCTTCCGTTTTCAATGCGGTCGGCATTTATCTCGTCGAGATACTTTTGTTCAAGACCGATAATAAGAGAAGTCTGATTGACTTTTGCCGCGTATTCAGCGTCGAGAGCTTCTCTGTCTGCGGAAAGGCTGGCGCAAAGCATAACGCTGAACCCGCCATATTTTTTGCCGTCGAGCGGCAAGACCTGATAAAACATCTGAGAATCACCGAGTTTGACTTTGTGAGTATACTTGGTGTTGGAAACATCCTTATAATTTGTATATTGCCCATCATTATCTTGACTGAAGCAGACCCTGTATTTTTTCGCGCCCGGAACCGCATCCCATTCGAGTGAAACGCTCGATTCGGTTATCTTTGTAATTCGAAAATTTTGCGGAGTTCCCATTGTTGCGGCCGCGAACGCCTCTCCCATGAAGCCGACTGACAGCATAATGCAAAGCGCGAGAGCCAATAAAGGTTTGCGAAGCTTCTTCATATTTATACTATCCTTTCTTTTTCTGACTGTTCAAAATAATACCATGTATTATATGGAAACGCAATAATCTAATATCGCTAATCGCTGTAATTACAACGATATTCGACGCCGATGCGGTATGTTCGGCATATTTTTCGCGTTTAGAATTCGAAGAAAGGCCTTAATCACGGTCACTTTTCGTGGTACGGCATATTCTGTAAGTGGAACCCTATCTTTAGTTGGAGGAAGATGTTATGAGTAACTGTGAATGCGAACCGTCCTGCCAGGAGGGGCGGTATAGGTGTGAGCGCTGCGGCAGGTATCACGGCTGCGTCGCAGGCCAAGAACATAGCTGCCGCAGTGCAATTGCGGTGCAAGGACAACCAGGCGCTCCCGGCCCGCGCGGAGCGAAAGGCGACCCCGGCCAGCGAGGGCCAAAGGGCGAGCCCGGCTGCCGCGGATTACCGGGGCCTAAGGGCGAGCCCGGCATTTCCGGCGCGAAAGGCCCGATGGGTCCGCAAGGCGATCCGGGCGTTCCCGGCGCAAAAGGGCCGATGGGCGCGCAAGGCGCGCCGGGTGCCGTGGGGCCAATGGGTCCGACGGGGCCGCAGGGCGACCCGGGCTTTACCGGGCCGATAGGCCCTAAAGGCGAACAGGGCGCTCCCGGACAAATGGGTCCGGCGGGGCCTATGGGACCCAAAGGCGATGTTGGCGCTCCCGGCGCGACCGGGGCGCAAGGGGCGAAAGGCGATATTGGAGTTCCGGGTCCGACGGGGCAACCGGGGCCAAAAGGCGAAGTCGGCCCGGTTGGGCCGATTGGGCCCGCAGGGCCGATGGGGCCGCAAGGGCCTGCCGGCGCGATTGGTTCAACGGGGCCTGTGGGGCCGCAAGGGCCTGCTGGCCAGCAGGCCGCGGCTACAAAAGGACACAAGAAAACAAAGCGTATAAATGCGCGATAGCACCGGGCATATCTTCCGCCTCGATTGAACACTTTATTCAGCCGCCGCGCTAACGGTTTTCTTCTCGCTCTTATTTATTACTATTGTAGCGACAACTACGAATATACAGCCTAAAATCTGATAAATACCGATCGTTTCACCTAAAACAAGCACCGCAAAAACAGTCGATGAAATCGGAATAATACCCGCAAACGCGGCAATCGTGTAGCCGCTGCACCGCTTTGCCCCGGCGAACATACACGCAAAGGCAACGATTGTTACAACACTGCCGTACCACACCAAGCCAAACCATCCGCTGACGGGCAGCCTTGCTATCGCTGTCCACGGTGATTCAAGCAAAGCGGGAGGAAAGCATAAAACCATCGCGAAGACGCTCACATATCCGGCATGAACCACAGGGGAAAGCGCGTCGTTATCTTGCGTATTCATATGCAACCGGCGTGATAACGTGGTGAAAAGGGATTCGCAGGCCGCGGAACCCAAAACCAGCAACACCCCAAGCGGTTTCAGATTCTCTGCCGCTGTTTCAAACGGGAACCCTTGTACCAGCAGGATACCGGCCAATGTAATCAGTATGCCAATCGCCGTGCGAAGCGAAAAACGCTCACGCAGCATAAGCCAAGTGAACAATGCCGTGATAGCCGGAGTTGCGCCGGTCACAACACCGGCCTGTGCCGCTCCAATGTGTTGCAGCCCAAGCGTTAAAAACACTCTAAAAAGAAAACTTCCGAAAACGGCCTGCAGCGCAATGACTGTCCAAGTTCCTTTAGAAAATTGCTTCGCGGCGCATAGCATTTTCTTTCCGCAAAACAAGATAGCCGTCAATGACGCGAATACTAAGCTGAGAAAGGTAGCGGTAAAAGGCGGGATGTAATCCGACACAAAACGCGCGGCCACTATTGAAGAACCGGCTAAAATAAAAGCTATTGTCAAATACAATCTACCCATATTTACTCCCCTTGAGTTTAATGATACAATTCTATCATCTTGGAATTGGTGTAAAAAGCTCCAATTTTCATCTAAAATCATAGAACCACTTCGAGCGGAGGAGATAGGTATGTGGCTTGAGCTGGATCGGGAAAGCCCGCTTACGCTTGCGCGGCAAATTTACCGGCAACTACGGGAAATGATATTGAACGGCGATTTAGCGTCAGGGCATAAGCTGCCATCTACGCGGAGCTTGGCGTCTGAATTGTCGGTTTCCAGAAACACCGTCATTGAAGCTTACAGCCAGTTGATTGCGGAAGGGTATCTAAAAACC
>QMCE01000480.1_pt1 | contig 36476 bp, 34 predicted proteins | sample 1821851 | NCBI WGS metagenome assembly QMCE01 (sample SAMN09453174, study PRJNA476694) | Termite gut metagenome, whole genome shotgun sequencing project. | isolation source: worker | host: Odontotermes sp. | place: South Africa:Pretoria | collected 2016-01-28 | reverse complement strand
TTTAAAGGAAAGCGTCTACGGCCTGCCGGAGCTGCATCGGAGCGCTATTAAGGAAGCGAAGCTCGTCGGAAACCCAGGCTGCTACACGACCTGCTCCATTCTCGCGCTCGCCCCGCTGGTCGCGAATAAGCTCATCGACGTGTCGACGATCATAATCGACGCCAAGTCGGGCACGTCCGGCGCGGGACGCGAGCCGTCGCAGCCGTTCCATTTTTGCGAGGTGAACGAAAGCTTCAAGGCGTATAAGGTCGCGGCGCACCGCCACACCTCCGAGATAGAGCAGGAGCTTTCGAAGCTGCATGGCGGCGAAATCATGCTATCGTTTACGCCGCACCTGCTGCCCGTCAACCGCGGCATTTTGGCCACAAGCTACGCTAATTTAACGCAAAAAGCCTCGGCGAAGGAGCTAATCGCGCTGTATAAGAGCCATTTCGCGGGCGAGCCCTTCGTAAAGATATACGAAAGCGGACTGCCGGAGCTGAAGCACGTCAACGGCTCGAACAATGTCGCCATCGGCCTGGCCGTCGATGAGCGGCTCAGCCGCGTGATCATCGTATCCTGCCTCGACAACCTGATCAAGGGCGCGGGCGGGCAGGCGATTCAAAATATGAACCTGATGTTCGGCATGGACGAGGCCGAGGGACTGCCTAAAAACGCTTGGTATCTGTGATATAGGAATTAGGAATTAGGAACTAGGAATTAGAAGATTATTTGGAGGTAACTCTCTATGGAAACGCTGATTAAAAAAGCTCACATCTTAATCGAGGCTTTGCCATACATCCAAAAGCTCTCGGGCAAGCTCGTCGTCATCAAGTACGGCGGCAACGCCATGCTCAACGAGGACCTGACGCAGAAGATATTGCAGGACGTAACGCTGCTGAAATACGTCGGCGTGCATCCCGTCGTCGTACATGGCGGCGGGCCGGAGATAAACAAGCTGCTTCAGGCGCTATCCATCGAGCCGAAGTTCCACGAGGGCCTGCGCATTACGGACGCGGACACGATGGAGGTCGTGCAGATGGTGCTCACGGGCAAGATCAACAAGGACATCACCGCAAAGCTGAACCTTTTGGGCGGCAAAGCCATCGGACTCTGCGGCAAGGACGCGAATCTGATCGAGGTCGAGAAGCGTCCCGCGAAGGGCGGCGTGGACCTGGGCTTCGTCGGCGATATCGTGAACATCAACACGCGGCTGATTGAATTCCTCGCCTACGACGAATATATCCCCGTCATCGCGCCCGTCGGCGTCGGGCCAGACGGCATGAGCTACAATATCAACGCCGACACCGTCGCGGGCGAAATCGCGGCGCGGCTCAAGGCCGAAAAGCTGATGTTCCTCACGGACATCGACGGTATACGCAAAGACCCCAAGGACCCCAAAACGCTGATCCACCAGATCGGCATAGAGGAAATTCACAGCATGATCGGCGACGGCTCGATCCCCAAGGTGCTCGGCTGTATCCATTCCGTCGAGCAGGGGGTGAACCGAACGCACATCCTCGACGGCACGATCCCGCATCCGATCCTGCTCGAAATCTTTACGGATACGGGCATTGGCACTATGGTTGTGAAGGATTAGTAGGGCGCGGCAACTTAGCGCGTCGGATAATATGAAATTTCGAAAGGAGCGATAAAATGGAAACCGCAATGATTGCCTCGATAGACAAACGGGTCTATATGAACACGTTCGGCGAGCGCTTCCCCATCGCGTTTACGCACGGGAAGGATTCGACGCTCTACGACAAGGAAGGCGTTGCTTATACGGACTTCCTCGCGGGCATCGCCGTAAACGCGCTCGGTTACGGGCACCCAAAGGTAACAGCCGCGATTACCGAGCAGGCGCAAAAGCTCCTGCACTGCTCGAATTATTTCTACATCGAGCAGCAGGCGCTGCTTGCAGAAATGCTTACGCACCTGAGCTGCTTTGACCGCGCCTTCTTCTGCAATACGGGCGCAGAAGCCAACGAAGGGGCGATCAAGCTCGCGCGCAAGCACTTTTACGATAAGGGCGAGGATCGTTACGAGATCATCGCCTGCGACAACTCCTTCCACGGCCGCACTATCGCCACCGTCGCCGCGACAGGGCAGGAGAAATACAAGAAGCCCTACGCGCCCCTCCTGCCGTCCGGCATCAAGAACGTTCCCTATGGCGACGCAAGCGCCCTCAAAAGCGCGCTGTCTCCCAAAACGGCGGCGGTGCTTATCGAGTGCATCCAGGGCGAGGGCGGCGTTATCGACGGCAGCGACTATCTCGCCAAAGTGCGCGCGCTGTGCGATGAAAACGGATGCCTGATGATCGTGGACGAGGTTCAGACGGGCATCGGGCGCACGGGCACGCTCTTCGCCTACGAGCAGTACGGCTTCGAGTCGGATATCCTCACGCTCGCGAAGGCGCTCGGCGGCGGCGTCCCGATTGGCGCGATTCTCGCGAAGGAAGCCTGCTGCGCGTTCGCTCCGGGCGATCACGGCACGACCTTTGGCGGCAATCCCCTCGCCTGCGCGGCGGGCCTCGCGGTTTTAAGCGAAATCTCGCGCGAGGCGTTCCTAGAATCCGTACGCAAAAAGGGCGAATACTTCAAAGCGGAGCTCGAAAGGCTGCAAGCCCAGTTCCCGCAAAAGATTCTTGAAGTACGCGGGCGGGGGCTGATGCTCGGCATGGAGCTAGCGCCCGAAATTAAAAACTCCGACGTACAGAAGGAGCTTCTGAAGCAGGGCTTCATCATCGGCGTCGCGGGGCACAACACCCTGCGCTTCATACCGCCGCTGATCATCCGCGAGGAGCAGATCGACGCGCTGGTAGGCGTGCTAACTAATTATTTCAGGAAGGCGTAAAGAGATTATGTTTAATCAAAACCACCTAATCGCGCTCTCGGACTACACGAAGGACGAGATCCTGCAACTGCTCACGCTCGGAATGCGCCTGAAGGAAAAGCAGAAGACAGGCGTTAAGCATAACGTGCTCGAAGGCAAGACGCTCGGCATGATCTTCACGAAATCCTCAACGCGTACGCGGGTTTCCTTCGAGGTCGGCGCGTATCAGCTCGGTATGCACGCGCTTTTCCTGTCCTCTGCGGACATACAGCTCGGCAGGGGCGAAACGATCGAGGACACCGCCGCCGTGCTCTCGCGCATGGTGGACGGCATCATGATCCGAACGTTCGCGCACAGCGATGTCGTCGCGCTCGCGGAGCACGGCACGATTCCTGTCATCAACGGCCTTACGGATTTCAACCACCCCTGCCAAGCGCTCGCGGATATCATGACGCTCTGGGAGAGGCGCGGCTCTCTGGACGGCGCGAAGCTTGCCTATATCGGCGACGGCAACAACGTCTGCCACTCCCTGCTCAATATCTGCGGAAAGCTGGGCATCGATATCTCCGTCGCGACGCCGAATGGCTACACGCCTGATGCGCAGGTCGTTGCGGCGGCGAAAGCGTTCAGCTCCGCCAAGATCGAGCTCACGGACGATCCGTATACCGCGGCGGACGGCGCGGACGCCGTCTATACCGACGTCTTCGCGAGCATGGGGCAGGAAGCCGAGGCGAAAAAGCGCCTCGAAGCCTTCAAGGGCTATTCCGTAACCGAAGCCGTCATGAGCAAGGCGAAGCCCTCGGCCATATTCCTGCACTGCTTGCCCGCGCACAGGGGCGAGGAGGTCGAATCTGCCGTCATCGACGGGCCGCAGAGCGCCGTATTCGACGAGGCGGAAAACCGCCTGCACGCACAGAAGGCGGTCATGGCGCTGCTGATGAGCGGCATGAGCTACGAGGATTTGATGAAATGACGCATCAGAAGATAGAAGTAAGAAAGGCGAAGGCGGCGGATATACCCGCCATCGCCGAGATTACGCTTGAAGCGTTCGATAAATACGCGCGCGACCTCGGCCAGCCGGAAAAGGTGTATGCGCTAAATGAAGGGCCTGATGTCGTCGCGCGCGACATAGAGCACAAGACGGTCTTCATTGCGACGCTCGACGGCGAGCCCGCCGGTTCAATCCGCTACGAGGTTTTGCCGAGCGGCATAGCGTATATCAGCCGCTTCGGGGTAAAGCTAATCGCGCAGGGCTGCGGGATGGGCCGCAGGCTCATTCAGGCGGTCGTGCAGGATTGCGCGAGCATCGGCATAGAGGCGATCGCGCTGCACACGAGCTCGCGCATGGCCAGCCTCATCCGCTTCTACTACGGCCAGGGCTTCTATATCCACTCGACCGAGTTTTCACGCGGGTATGTGCGGGCGCTGCTCGCCAAGCCGCTGACGGAACGCGCGATGGATTTCGATTTCGATTCGATGGTTTAGACGTATCCATGTAGGGGCGAACTGCGTTCGCCCGTGACATATCACTAGAAAATTGCGTTCGCCTGTGGTAAATCGCGGGCGAACGCAGTTCGCCCCTACAGCATAATTGATTGTAAATATCAGCCTGGAGGCCACCCGAGGCTGCGCCCGCCTAAAAGATGCAGGTGCAGATGCATAACCGACTGCCCGCCGTCGCTGCCCGTATTGAATACGGCCCTAAAGCCAGTTTCAGCGATACCCAGCTCCTTTGCAAGCTTCTTCGCCGTCAGCAGCATATGCCCTAAGAGCGCCGCGTCCTCCTCCTGCGCCTCCAGGAGCGATTCGATGTGCTTTTTAGGAATGATAAGCACGTGCTGGGGCGCTTGCTTCATGATGTCCCGGAACGCGAGGACGCGCTCGTCCTCATAGACGATGTCGCCGGGTATCTCGCGGTTCATGATCGCGCAAAAGATACAGTCCATAGAGAAAACCTCCTTTTGAATCTTCTATATGTGTAGGGGCGATTCGTAATCGCCCGTGAATTACCAAAGGCATTGCATAAACGGCGGGCGATTGCGAATCGCCCCTACAATCAACAGATACCAATCAAATCCCCCCGCATACCGCCTGGCTCCAGCGCGAGCCGCGCCTTCACGATGCCTTCGCCCAAATAATCCGGCACGCGCGCGCAGATATACGTATCAGTATGGCCGAAGGCGTCGCCATTCTTATGCGTCTCGATTAGGATTTCGCATACTTCGCCCGCGGACGCGGCCATAAAGTCCGTTTCGAGCGCCTTGCCGGTTTGGATAAGCTCCTTCGCGCGGCTTTGGCGTACGCGCATGGGTAATTGTATCATCTTCGCCGCCAATGTGCCATCGCGCCTGGAATATGGAAACACGTGGATGCGCGAAAGCTTGGCCTCACGCAAAAACGCCTTCGTCTCCTCGTGTTCGGCGTCAGTCTCTTCGGGAAAGCCCGCGATGACGTCAGTCGTGATCGCCGCGCCGGGGATCGCCTTTCGCAGGGCTTCGATCCGCGCGAGGTATTCGGCGGGCGTATACCGCCTCCTCATGCGCTTTAAAACGCCTTCGCTCCCCGATTGCAGCGAAACGTGAAAATGCCTGCAAACGCCGGTCTCCGCCAGAGCATAGATGAATTCGTCCGTCAGCAGCGTAGGCTCCAAGGAGCCGAGCCGCACCCTCGGGACGAATTCGCGCGCCGCGCGAGCCGCGTCCAGCAGATTCGCGCCTGTATCGCGCCCGTAGGACGCCAGGTGTATGCCCGTAAGCACGATTTCCAGATAGCCCTCGTCCGCGAGCGCTTTGGCCTTCGCGCGCACATCGCTCAGAGGACGGCTCCTGGGCTTCCCGCGCGTATACGGGATTATGCAATACGCGCAAAAGCGGTCGCAGCCGTCCTGAATCTTTAGATTGACGCGCGTCTTACCCTCGGCGGCGCGCGCCTCGCCGGTGTCGAATTCTTCCGGCAAAGCCGCCACGGCATCCAGAGCACCACCCGCACTTGCCCGCTCGACTAGCTTGGCGATATCGCCGACCGACCCTGGCCCAATCGCCAAATCGACGCCCAGGCGCAAAAGCTCCTCCGGCGCGCGCTGCGCATAGCAGCCCGCCGCGACGATCAGCGCGCCCGGGTTCTCCTCCTTCGCGCGGGAGAGAGCTTGGCGGGACTTGCGGTCGCTGATATTCGTAACCGTGCAGGTATTGACGATGATCACGTCCGCCGTATCGCCGTACGCCGCGGCTTCGTAGCCCGCCTTGAACAGCTCCGCGAGCATCGCCTGCGTATCAGCCTGATTCGCCTTGCAGCCGAGCGTCATCGCCGCGACCTTCAGCGCCATTCCAACTCCCCCGCCTCGTACATGAGCGCGCTCAAAACGCACATGCCCGCCGTCTCCGTGCGCAGTATGCGCGGCCCGAGCGAAAGCGCCTTGCCGCCTATATCCGCGAGCGCCTCTATCTCACCCTTTTCCATGCCGCCCTCCGGCCCGATGACGACGCCGACGCGCTTAGATGCTCTAAGCGCTCCGCGCAGCGTCTCCCTAAGCCCGGGCGATTTCGCCTCCTCGTACGGAACCAGCAACAGCTCCTCTGCGGCCATGCGTTCCCTTGCCGCTAATAGCGGTTCAGGCGGCGCAATCTCCGGCACGATCAGCCGGCCCGACTGCATCGCCGCCTCCTTAGCTATGCGCCGCCAGCGCGCGAGCTTTTTTGAATCACCGGCTTCCGCGACGCAGCGCGCCGTCACGATCGGGCAGATCGCGTGTACGCCCAGCTCGACGCACTTCTGTATGACCGTCTCCAGCTTGGACGCCTTCGGCAGCGCCTGATAGAGCGTAACGCACAGGCTTGGCTCGGGCGCGGTTTGCAGCGGTTCCATTATATTTAGCCGGATTTCGGCTTTCGAGACGTTTTCAACGGACGCCAAAAAAGCCACGCCGTTTGCTACGGCGGCGACCTCTTCGCCTATCCTCAGGCGTAACGCGCGTGCGTGGATAAAATCCTCGCCCGTCAATACGGCGGTTTTGCCGTCCGGCGATTCAATGAAAAACTGGTGCAGGGTTGTTTCCTCCGTTCTTCATGCTGTAGGGGCGATTCACGAATCGCCCGTCATCGAAAACGTTATTTCGGTCGATTCGTTAATCGACATTGGGATCGGATTTTTTTGCCTGTTTTTCTCGGCGCAGCCGAGAAAAACAGGTTATTATTTATATCTCGAAGGGGCTTCGCCCCTTCGAGATTAGGTATATTCAATATGCTTATTCTAGCACATCCTCATCAAACGCGTATAAAACTGCGCGGTGCGCTCGATTTTTATGTCGGGATGCGCTCGTCGTTGCCGTGGATGCTCTCGCGCTCCTCCTTCGTCAGCGCCATCGCCGAGAAACGGTATACGTGCTCGCTGATGGCCGGATAATGCCGCGAGTCGCTGCACGCTAGCATCAGATACGGGGAGACCAGCGCCTCTGGCCAGGTCTGCCGCACGGCGCGCTCTATGCGCTCCCACGCTTCCCCGGAAGCGAGTGATACGGGCGAAGGCGCCATGCCGTATAGCTTCTCAAAGGTGATGCGCTCATCCCGCGCCGTCTTTTCGAAGCGCGCGACGGCGGCTTCGGGCGTATCGCCGCCGATTAGCCGCAGATTCGCGCCGATTGACGCTTCGGGCGGCAGCACGTTTTGCGCCGGGCTCGCGGACATCGTCGTGAACGCGCAGGTCGTCCGAACGAGCGCGTTCAACTCCCCTCCTCGCTTTCTGCATATGGCGTTCAGAAGCGGAAAGAAGCACCACAGATTCGCGAATATCAGCCTGTAGGCGAAAGTTGAATGTCGGCCAAGCGTATCGAACATGCGCGCGGCAGGTTCGCTTAAACGCCCCGGAAACGGCTTCGCTTCGATCCGCACAGCCGCCTTCGCCAGAATGCCGACCGGCGTTTGCCGCGGCGGAGCGGAAGCGTGCCCGCCCGTGCTCTTTACCGAGAGCCGCACGTCCAGCAGCCCCTTTTCGGCGATGCCGATAAGCGCGCTGGGCCGGTTTACGCCAGGGAAGATATTTTCAACCACCGCGCCGCCCTCGTCCAGCACGAGCGCGGGCTTGACGCCGCGCCGCGCAAGCTCCTGCACTATAGCCGGAGCCGAGGGGCCCATGACCTCCTCGTCGCCGGAAAACGCGAAATAGACGTCGTTCTCGGGAACAAAGCCCTGCTTCAGCAGCGCTTCCGCCGCTTCCAGAATGCCGCACAGCGTTACCTTCGTATCCAGCGCGCCGCGCCCCCAAAGGACGTCCTTTTCGATCAGGCCCGCGAACGGCGGGCGCGACCACGCGCCCTCGTCGGCCGGAACGACGTCATAATGTGCAAGCAGCACCACCGGGTGTTGTGAGCTCTTCCCCTTCCAGCGATAGAGCAGCCCTCTCGGCCCGATCTCCTCGCGCGTGAGCGCCAAATTTCGATGCACCATCGGGTATAGCTCGGGCAGCAGCGCCCTGAACGCGCGGAATGCGGTCTCGTCCACCTTTGACGCGTCGCGGGAGGAAACGGTGCGCACGCGAATCATGCGGGCGAGGCGCTCGGCGCTCGCCCCGTCCAGCGCGACGGGCTCCGAAGCAATCTCCGGCTCAGGCTTGGGCTTAAAGCGCGCGGCACGCACGAAAATTACTATGAAAAAAGCAGCCGCAGCGACCCGCAGGCACCACTCAAAAAGCATCTATACCCACCCCTTTTTATAGAGAATCCGCGCCGCGCCGATGGCCAAAAGCGCGCCCACCGGCACGAGCATTCCGACAGAACCCGCGAGCGAGGGCGCGGCTATAAACAGCACGACCATGAAGACGAGCGGCACGAGCGCGATCTTCCAGTTCTTCGACACATAGACGACCGCCAACCCGCCAAAGAGCGCCGGAAGAATGCTGTCGAACGCGGGGCGCATAGCCTCCGATTCCAAAAACGGCCTTATCTGCGCCAGCAGCAGTACGCCCAGCGCGATGATCAGCGTCGTAACGATGGACGATACCGCGATGGCGATAGTGGATACGACCTCCCCTTCCTCGGTACCGGGCTTGCATTTTGCGGCCTCCATAGCGGCAAGCGCGCAGGGCACCTTCAGGTTCGTAAGGTTACCCGTAACGAAGCCGAGGTACGAGCCGCCCGTGCCAAGCATCGGCACGTAGGTCAGCACCTCGATCGCGCCCACCGTCCAGAATATCGGCGCGACGCCTAGCAGCCCCTTCAGCACGGCGCTCATCTCCGGCCACGCGCGGTAATACAGGCAGATGGCTACGGGAATGGCGGTCAGGAACAGTATAGCCGCAATAGTCCAGACGCGGCCGTAAGAATGCATGGCATCACGATAGTTTGCTTCGCTTTTCATCTCGCCGCCTCCTAAAGCACGCCGTTTACTAGCTGCGTTATGGGAATGGACAGACCCATGCCGCCGAGCATACTGATCGGCAGGGCATAGTCCTCGAGCCATGCGCCCAGCCGCTTGCGGAGCAGCCCGCATACGGCCATGATCACAGCGGACGCGAGCATGACGAATACGGGAATCCAGCCCGCCAGCCCCTCCCCCACTTTTGCGAATACGACGCCCAGAAACGCCGAGATCATGCCTAAAAATAGCCCCGTCATAAACAGCTCGCCCCATTTTTGATCCTTCGACTTTAGCTTGACAACGCCGCTTTCGACCTTTTTGCCGAGCAGGACGACCAGTATCGGGCTGGCCATTATGCCCAGCGTCATCACCCACGTTATGGCGGTGAAAACCCGCGCGTCGGTAATCGGCTGCGCCAGTCCATAGCCCTGCGCGGAGGCGGCGGTCGCGGCGGCGGCAGTCTCGTAGGTGATCGCGCCGATGACGCTCAGCCGCAGCCAGGGCAGCGGAAACCCCAGCGCCCTGGAAAGCGCGATGACGCCGATCAGGATGGCGACGGCGGGCGCGACGGTGAACACGGCGGACGAAATCGCCGTCTTGCGCAGCAGCTGCGGCTTCATGCCCAAGGCGCGCGCCCTGCGCCAGGCTTTAACAAGAAAAAATACCGATTGCGCCAGTACCATAGCGATAACGAGCGCTACTATAATATATAGGAATGAATCGTTCGGATCAAACACGGCATGTCCCCCTCCGGCGTTATAATCGTATTTTACCACATAACAGGCTCAGCGTCTCGCATTATGAAAGCGGCAGCGCGAGCTGGATTGATAATTATAACAATATTTTAAAAAAACCTTGCGCGTCCATACAAAAAGCATGTATACTTATAAACAATAATGCGGCCCGCGATACTCCACAAAATATCCGCGGAGCACGCTGGAAAGAAGGAGGCATTTTTACCGCTTGGCTTGCGGTGCGGCAGTGTGGAGACCTGTCGTAACGCTCACGCGCGTATCGCGCGCGGGCAAGGGAATCGTCGGCGGAGGCCGCGTTCCCAAAGCCGGAAAGATGGCACAGGTAACGCTTAAAGGGATCAGGAAGGTCTACGACAAGGACGTCGTAGCGGTAGAAGATTTCAACCTCGAAATCGCGGACAAGGAATTCGTAGTGCTGGTCGGGCCCTCCGGCTGCGGCAAATCCACGACCCTGCGCATGGTCGCCGGATTGGAGGAGATAACCTCAGGAGACCTGTTCATCGGTGATCGCAAGGTGAACGACGTCGCGCCGAAGGATCGCGATATCGCGATGGTTTTCCAGAACTACGCCCTTTATCCGCACATGACCGTCCACGAGAACATGGCCTTCGCGCTGAAGCTGCGCAAGGTCAAGAAAGACGTTATCGACCAGAAGGTGCGCGACGCCGCCGAAATACTGGGCATCACAGACCTCCTTCAGCGCAGGCCAAAGGCGCTCTCCGGCGGCCAGCGCCAGCGCGTTGCGATTGGCCGCGCTATCGTGCGCGAACCGCAAGTATTCCTTATGGACGAGCCGCTTTCCAACCTGGACGCCAAGCTGCGCAATCAGATGCGCGCCGAGATCATCAAGCTCCGGCAGCGCGTGGATACGACGTTTATCTACGTCACGCACGACCAAACGGAAGCCATGACGCTTGGCGACAGGATCGTCATCATGAAGGACGGCTTCATCCAGCAGATCGGCACCCCGCAGGAGGTGTTCGACCATCCCTACAACCTGTTTGTCGCGGGCTTTATCGGCAGCCCGCAGATGAACTTCTTCGACGCGATGCTCGTAAAATCGGGCGACGCGTATTTCGTCGAACTCGAAGGCGCGCGCTTCCAGGTGGCGGACGATATCGCTAAGGGCTTAAGCGATAAAAAGATCGATTCTCAGCCCATTACGCTCGGCGTACGCCCCGAACATATCACGCTCGCGAAGCCATTCGACGAAAACGGCATCAAGGCAAAGGTCGATGTCTCGGAGATGATGGGCAGCGAGGTATATCTGCACGTCGATGTCAGCGGGCGCGATATCGTCGTCCGCGTCCAGACCGTCGGATTGCCCGAAGAATACCGGCACGGGCTGCCATTCGGAACCGAGCTGAAGCTCGCGTTCCCCGGCGAGCTTATGCATCTCTTCCAGAAGGACACCAACATCAATCTATCCGTGTAACCGATTCTCATATCGCCAAAGAGCCCGAAGCATTGTGCTTCGGGCTCTGTTTGTGTCGCGGAGCGTTTTATGCCGCTTTCTGATATATCACGCTAATTATTCTCTCTGGCGCTATAATACGTGCCGCTATTACTGGTCGCGATACAACTGTTTTCGCCCGTGTTCAGGGCAAATATCAATCTTATATCGTAATCCGGCATATTTTTCCGCCGAGTGCTGCGCTGCGCGCGTCCGGCTGGCAATCGCCCGCGAAGATTTCGAGCTTGCCGCCGTCGTATACCTCGTTGCCCGCTTCGTCAAACAGCGACAGCGCTTCCGCATCCAGTAAAAAGCGAATTCGCTCAGTTTGCCCCGGCAAAAGCTTTACAGGCTTCATGCCCTTCAAGGACCAGTTTGGCACATCCAAGCTGCCTTCGGAATGCTTAACGTACAACATACTCGTCGCGAATGCTTCCATAGCGCCCGTATTCGTCACGTCCACGCACGCCTCGACGCTCTCGCCGATACGCCTTGCCGTAAGGTTGGAATACGCGAATTCGGCATAGGACAGCCCGAATCCGAACGGATAGAGAGGCTCGTTCTTCATGAACCGATAGGTGCGCCCGCTGCCCGCCCTCATGCTGTAGTCCGTGATATCCGGCAGCTCCTCGCTCGTTTTATAGAACGTGACGGGCAGCTTGCCCGAGGGCGAAAAAGCGCCGAACAGCAGCTCCGCGACGGCCAAGCCGCCCCGCGCGCCCGGGTACCACGCCTGTACGATCGCTTTCGCGTTTTCGCTCGCATAGCGGAGATCCATCGCACTGCCGGACATATTGACGACGATTACTGGCGTCCCTGTATCGCATACGCGCTTTAGCAATTCGCTTTGCAGCCCCGGAAAACTGAGGTCCGTCTTATCGCCGGATTCGAAGACGTTACCGGCGTCCCCCTCCTCACCCTCTAAATTAGCGTCCAGCCCCAGGCATACAACGGCTACGTCCGCGAGCGACGCCGCTTCAGCCGCCTCCGCTAGCCGGTCGCCCGCGAACTGGGACAAACGGCTGTCCCTGTCCAGATAGAGATGGCAGCCCTGCGCGTACAGAACACGCGACTGCGGCGCGAACTCGCGAATGCCGTCCAATACCGTGATATACCGCGACGCCGTCCCCGCGTAGTTGCCCTCCAGCGCCGCGCGCGAATCCGCGTTCGGGCCGATGACCGCGATCGTCTTTATCTTCGACGGGTTCAGCGGCAGGAAGTTAGCCTCGTTTTTCAGCAGCACCAGCGAGCGCCGCGCAACCTCCAGCGCCAGCTCATTATGCGCTTGCGTGTCGTTTTCGGCGTAGGAAATCGCGTTGAACGGCACTTCATACTCCGGGTCGAAGAGCCCGAGCTTCATGCGCGTGGTCATGAGCCGCGCGGCGGCCTGCGTGATCGTTTTTTCTTCGACAAGCCCCTCATGAACCGCCGTAAGAAGGTTTTTATACAGAGAGCCGCAGTTCAAGTCGCAGCCCATGTTGAGCGCCAGCGCCACGCTTTCGGGGATGGTGCTCGTTACGCGATGGCCCTCGTGGAAATCCTTCAGCGCCCAGCAATCGCTCACGACATGCCCTTCAAAGCCCCATTCACCGCGCAGTATATCGACCAGGAGCTTCTTTGAGCCGCAGCAGGGCTCGCCGTTCGTGCGGTTGTACGCGCCCATAACGGCCTCCACCCCGCCCTCTTTTACGCACGCCTTAAACGCGGGCAGGTAGGTTTCGCGCAGCTCCTTCTCGGATACCTCCGCGTCGAACTCGTGCCGGAGGCCCTCCGGCCCCGAGTGTACCGCGAAGTGCTTGGCGCACGCCGCCGCCTTCAGGTATTTCGGATTATCGCCCTGCAAGCCCTTGATAAAGCCCACGCCCAGCCGCGCCGTCAGATACGGGTCCTCGCCGTAGGTCTCGTGCCCGCGCCCCCAGCGCGGGTCCCGGAAGATATTCACGTTCGGGGACCAGAAGGTCAGCCCTTTGAAGATGTCCCTGTCGCCGCGCTTGGCGTTCGCGTTGTATTTCGCGCGCCCCTCCGTCGCGATGACTTCGCCGACGCTTTTCAGCAGCTCCTCGTCGAAGGTAGCCGCCATGCCGATAGCCTGCGGGAACATCGTCGCCACGCCCGCGCGCGCGACGCCGTGCAGCGCCTCGTTCCACCAATCGTAGGCGGGCACGCCCAGGCGCGGTATCGGCGCGGCGGCGTTGACCATCTGGCCAATCTTCTCCTCCAGCGTCATGCGCAAGACCAAGTCCTCGGCGCGCTCCACGAAGCTATAAGACGTATCCAGATACTTTTGCATACTATCAAAATCCTTTCAGGATTATCTATTATAATCTATCCGCATGGGAAGAAGCCCCATGCGGATAATTTTATTAATTGTGTTGCGGGGCTGCGCCCCGCAACACAAAATGGCAAATGAATTAGCAGCGCCTATTCTATCCCTTCACCGCGCCTAAAACAAGGCTCTTCTGCACCTTTTCGCTCAGGATGAAGTACAGCAGCAGCGTCGGCACGGTCGCGATGGTCATGCCCGCGCCGATTGGCCCCCAAAGCGTTCTGTACTGGCCCGTCATCTCCATTACGCCTACCGTCAGCGTACGGAAATGCCAGTCCGTCGCGTATGTGCTGGCGAAAAGCAGCTCGTTCCAAGACTGAATGAACGTAAATATCGCCACCACCGCGATGGCGGGCTTCATGAGCGGCAGGATTACGCGGAAGAATATCCCGTATACGCTGCAGCCGTCGATGCAGGCCGCCTCCTCCAATTCGCGCGGGACGGAGGCGATAAAGCCGATGAAGATGAGTATCCCCATCGAGATCGAGAACGCCGAGTACGGCAGGATCAGCGCGAGGTGCGTATTCAGCAGCTTCAGGTCGCGCAGCATGAGGAACACGGGCAACAGCGCCGCGTGTATCGGAATCGCCAGCCCGAGCATGAAATAGCTGCGCGTCAGCTCGCGCCCGCGCCATATCATGCGCGTGAGCGCGTACGTCGCCATCAGGCCGAAGATCACGACTATCGCGATGGTAAACGCGGTTACGATGATGCTGTTGAGCAGGTAGGTGGGCATGTGCGCGTTGGTTATGACGTCCTCGTAATTCGACCAGAGCCAATTTTGAGGCAGGCCGATAGGATTCGTGCCGAAGATTTCGTCGTTGCTCTTCAGCGAGAACGCGAACATCCAGTAAAGGGGGAATATTTGAACCAGCGCCCAGACGCCGAGCAGAATGTATACGATACTCCGCCCGCCGCGCCTTAATATCGTATTAGACGTTGACATGCCGGCTCCTCCTTTTCAGCGTTCTCGGCACAAAATCCTCGCGCTCTCTAAACATCCGCCGGATAAACATATACAGCACGAAGCACTCGATGATCAGGATGATGGACATCGCGCTTCCGTAGCCGTAGCTGGTGCCCGGATAGATCATCGTGCGCACCATGAGCGTCGTTATGACCTCGCTCGCGCCCGCAGGCCCGCCGTTCGTCAGCACCTTGACCAGGTCGTACACCTTCATGGAGCCGACCACGGCGAACGTCAGGCTGACCGTGATGACGGGCTTGAGCATCGGGATCGTGATCGACCATGCCGTGCGCCAGAAGCCCGCGCCGTCGATTCGCGCGGCCTCGAAGATATCCGGCGAAATCGAGTTGATGCCCGAATAGTACAGCAGCATATGGTAGCCGACGTACTGCCACAGCACTGGGATCATAACCGCAATAAGCGCCGTATCCCTCGTCCCGAGCCACGGCACGCCCTCCTCGATCACGCCGATCAGCTGCAAAAAGAGGTTTACGACGCCCGAATCCTGGTTGTACATGCGCATCCAAAGCTGACCTATAATGACCGAAGAGAGTACGACGGGGATGAAGAAGACCGTAACGAAGAAGCGCTCGCCCTTTACCCTGTTCGAAAGCACCAGCGCCAACAGCATCGAAATCGGCAGCTGGATCACTACGGCCGCCAGCGCGAAGATAATCGCGTTGAGCATGGCGCGCGGAAATTCCGACGACGAAAACAGCTCGATATAATTGCCGAGCCCGATGAATTCCATATCGCCGATGCCGTTCCACTCGTTCAGGCTGTATATCAACGACATGAATATCGGCGCGATGATGATCACGGTAAAAAGGAGCAGCGCAGGGAGAAGGAATATAAGAATAGCCGTCTTGTTTTGCATTATGCGTTTCATACGCGTTCTCCACTGTTCTAAAATTGTAGGGGCGAACTGTGTTCGCCCGTCACCCCGGAGGGCATATGGTATGCCGCGGGCGAACACAGTTCGCCCCTACAGGTTATTGATGGTATTACATGGGGCGGGGATGGCCCAACGGGTTCTCGTGCCCCGAAGGGGTAAACCCCGCCCCTGCATGTACGCTATTTAACTTGCTCTTCTATTTACGGTGTAATCTTCTGGAGCTCCGCGATGAACTCTTCCGCCGTGAGCTGGCCGTTGATGTAGTAGTCGAGCGCGGTCTGGTAGGTGACGACGTCCTCGCCCTCCAAGCCGGTATCCCACCAGATTACGTAGTTGGTGGCGGCGTTGGTGTACTGGTTGATCTTCGCGAAGACCGGCGGCAGCGCCGATTCGTCTATGACGGAGGTATTCCAAGCGGGCATGTAGTTGCCGCCCTCAAAGCCGTAGAGGGACATACTCTCGCAGAAGGACTCCACGAACGCGACGGCCTCGGCCGGATACGCGGTTTCGGCGTTGATCATCACGCCGTCGATCATGCCGCCGTTGAACTCGGTGGCCTTGCCGTTGCCGTCGGGCAGCGTCGGGAACGGGATCCAGTCGTAGTTGCCATTATCGACAGATTCGGGCGACTCGAACTGGCTGGCTTCCCACGCGCCCATGTAGTACATCGCGCCTTCGCTTCTCATCATCGCCTGCATCGCCTCGTCGCGCGAAACGGCTGCCATATCGGAGTTGAAAGCGTCCTTCTCAACAAGCTCCATGAGCTTATTCGCGGCGTTGAGGAACTGCGGATCGGAGAACGTGCCGTCGTTCTGCTTCAGCAGCGTGTTGAGCGTCTTCTCCGCGCCGACCGCCTTGAGCGCCAGGCCTTCGAACATCATGCCGATAACCCAGGCTTCGCGGGAGGTCGTAATGATCGGGGTAATGCCAGCAGCGTTGAACGCGTCTACCGCGGCCAGCAGCTCATCCCACGTCTCGGGAATCTTCACGCCGTTTTCCTCGAACAGCCGCCCGTTGCAGAAGAAGCCGCTCGCGGCCTTTCCGAACGCCATGCCGTAGATATCGCTGCCATAGGTGAAGAAATCCAGCGCGCCGGGATTCAGCTTGCCCATCGTGGCGGCGTTCATATAGTCGTTGAGCTTCAAGACCTTCCCCGCGTCCACGAACGGCTTGGAGAAGCCGCCGCCCCATACGCTGTAGATATCTGGCGCGGTATTGCCGGATATGTTGGTTCTGATCGTGGTTTTGTAGGCTTCGTTTTCAAAGGTCTGTACGTCGATCTTGATATTAGGATTCGCAGACTCGAAGTCAGCAATCGCCTGGAGCATATTCGCGTTGTTGGCGTCGCCGCCGCCCCAGATATTCCAGAAGGTAAGCGTGATCTGTTCGGGTTCAGGCGCGGGAGCCGGTTCCGCCGGAGCAGGCACGGGAGCTGCCGGAGCGGGCGCGGGGGCCGCGGGAGCGGGGGCCGGAGCCGCCGGAGCGGGCGCTGGGGCCGCAGGCGCGGGAGCGGGCGCGGGCGCGGCGCACGCGGTTAAGCATAGCATCAGAACAATCATAACTGCAACTACACGTTTCATAATATGCCTCCTCAATTTTATTGGGTTAGTATAAGTGTATAGACTTGTTTCATCGATATGAAGAGAAAATCATGACCGAAAAGAGGTAATATTTTTACACAATGTTTACAAGCTCGTTTTATACGCCTGAAAGCTCATCCCCGTCACCTTTTTGAAGCACTTTGTGAAATAATTCGGGTCTGGAATGCCGACCATCCGCGCGACCTGATACGCCTTCATATCCCCGTGCTCCAAAATGCTCCTCGCGGCCTGTATGCGCGTCTCTATTAAATAATCGGAGAACGACTTCCCCGTATAGCTCTTAAACGCGCGGCTCAGATAGCTGGAATTTACGGCGAATTTGCGCGCCATTGACGTAAGCGATATCTCCTGATCCGCGTAATTTTCGCCGATGTCGCCGATGACGGCGGCGATGCGCTCGTTCGATATCCGCTTGCCGCTGCTCCTCGCGATTTCGCACAGCGAGCGCACCTGCTCGGACAGCAGCTCCAGCACCTCCGAAAGCGCCTCCTTGCCAAACAGCTCCGAATAATACGGCGCGATTTGCGGTATCAGCGCCAGCCATGAAACGTCCTGCTTTGTCAAAACCTCCACCGCGCCCGACAGCACGCGGAACGCCAGCAGCTTCGCGCCGTTCAAGTCGTATGGGTTTATTTGCTCCAGCAGCGCCTTCGCCTCCGCCACGGCGCGCTCGGTAAGCCCGCTCTTGATGAACAGCAGCACGTCGCGCATCCGCTCGTCCGTATCCCGCGCCCTATCGCCCGGCGGCGCGCTTTCCGGCGAGCTAAGCGCGTCGCTCCCCGCGATGAGCGAGAGCCGGAGCGCGTCGCGCGCCTGCGCGTATATGCGAGGCAAGCGCCCCAGCTCGCCGCACGGATCGCTCACCCCGCAGTATATGCGGCTCTTCAGGCCCTCGCTGAGCACCTCCGTGATGCGGCGGCATACATCCGGCAGATCCGTATTATCGTCGCAGCACAGCAGCGCGAGGTTGTCGAAGCCGTCCACGAACGCGTATAAGCGCCCGCCGGACGCGTAGTTGCTATCGACGTACGTCTTGCAGTTGTTCAGCAGCAGATACTTCCCCGGCGCGTCGCCCGCTACCTTCAGCAGCGCCAGCGTATAGCGGCTTTCGGCGGTAAATCCCATCCCCGCCAGATCGAGCATGTCCTCGATATCCTCCGCGGGGCCGTTGTGCACCAGTTCCCGCAGCATATAGTCGCGAAAGAAGCCCTTGTTGTTCTTTACGTATTTATACGACGCCTCCATGCCCCTTATCAGCGCCCGGCGGCCGCGTATCTTGCCGACGGCCTCCGAAACGGCCGCTTCGAGCTTCTCCTTGTCGATGGGCTTCAGCAGATAGCCCGCGACGCCCATGCGCAACGCGTCGCGCGCGTACTCGAAGTGATCGTGCGCCGTAAGGATGATCACCGTAACGTCGCTGTAGCGCTCCAGGATGCGCCGCGACAGCTCCAGCCCGTCCATATAGGGCATTTCGATGTCGGTCAGCACGATATCCGGCAGCTCTTCCTCCATCAGGTACAGCGCCTCCGCCCCCGTAGCGGCCTCGCCGATAACGCGTACGCCCACGCTCTCCCAATCGACGATCATCTTCAGCAGGTTTCGGATGCTCGTTTCGTCCTCGACGATCAGCAGTTTCAACGGATGCTCGTCCTTCATATTGCCGCTCCTATCGCGTAGTCCGCCGTATACGGGCATTGAATCATGCACTGTAAGCATAGTGTGCAGAGCCTTCTTGTCAAAATCTCTTCCCTGCTCGTCGTAACGCTCCACGTCACGCCGAGCAGCGCTTTGGTCGGGCAGGCGTCAACGCAGATATTACACTCGCCGCACTGCGGCTCCCGCCTTGCCGTGCTCATCGTCTCAAAGGGCGCGGTGGTTAAAACCTTGCCCAGCATCAGCGCGCAGCCGTAGGGTTCGGTAACCAGCAGGTTGTTCTTGCCGATAAACCCGAGCCCCGCCCGGAGCGCTACGGTTTTATGCGGCAGAAGGCCCGTTTTCAGCTTGCCGGCGCTTTTATATCCGGCCTCTTCCAGCTGCGCGGCCAGCTTCACTCCCAAATCGTCCATCTTGCGCTCGGTATTGAATACCTCTTTCCGCTTGGGCTGCCCGCCCGCTCGAAGCGTACTTATGTACTCCTTTGACAGCGCTTTTCCAAAGAGCACGGCACAGGCATATTCGCCCGCGACATCCGCAGGCAGCACGGAGGCGTCCACAAAATATACGAAGTCGATACCGCTGCTCTTAATGCGCTGCTCCCAGGTTTCATTCAGCTCCATGCAGTTGCTCCTCCGTATACATAGATGAACAATGATTTATTGTAGGGGCGGCCTTTGGCCGTCCGTGATAAACACAACTGTTTGGGGAATTTTGCGGACGGCCAAAGGCCGCCCCTACAGTGCCATATTTCCGCCCGCCCTAACGGGCAGCCTCAGCGTCACCGACATGCCATTGCCGGGCGCGCTGTTTATTTGGCAGATGTCGTCTTTATTATAGAAGAGCCTAAGACGCCTGATCGTACCCCGAAGCCCGAAGCTCGCGGAATTCGCGTCCAGCATGTCGTCGTTCAAATGCTCCAGCTGTTCTTTAGTCATGCCGAGGCCGTCGTCCTGAACCGTTATCAGCAGTCTTCCCTCCAAAGCGTTCGCTTTGATCGTAACCTTCCCGGGTTCGCCGCTGGGCTTTATGCCGTGATAGATGCAATTTTCCACGAGCGGCTGCAATATATTGCGCAAAACAGGCACATTACCCGCGCCGTCCCCGATATGGTATTCGTCGGAGAACATCTCGCCATAGCGGATCTTTTGCAGCGACAGGTAGTTCTTTACCATATCGACCTCTTCGCTCAGCGGCACCGTCTCCGCGCCCTTGCTCAGGCTAGTCCGATAGTAGCGGCTCAGCGCGTTCACGGCCTCCGCAGCGCTTTTGGAGTGGTTCGAAAGTATGAGATAGTAGATCGTATCCAGCGTATTGTATAGAAAATGCGGCTTAATCTGCTCGCCCAGGATATCCAGCTCGTGCTTGCGCTTTTCCTGCTCCATCCGTGCGCGCTGCTGAATCTGGGCGTTCAACTCCTCGACCATGATATTGTAGTTGTCCTTTAGCTGCCCGAACTCGTCCCGCCTGTTGTCGTGCGGCATTCGTACAAACTTGCCCTCGCGTACGCCGCGCATCGAGACGATCAGCTCGTTGACGGGCTTCGTGATCAGATTGCTCGTAAAGAGCATCGCCAGCAGATACATGACGACCGCGCTCAGCATCGGCAAAACGACCATCTGCGGGAAAAACGGCACGCCGCTGAAGAGGTCGTACGGCGTGGAGCTGACCACCGTCCACCCCAGCTCCGGGATCGTTGTCCTATACAGGAAAAACGTCTCCCCGCCGATATTGCGCGCCTCGCCCTCCTCCGGGATGTCTTCGATGTCGATGTGCGTCTGATCACTGATAACGCTCTGGCCCTTTTCGTCCAGAATATAGAATTCCGTGTTGTATTTCCTGAAGATCTCGTCGGTGGTCTGCGAAATGAAGTTTTCGTTTAAATTGACGATCAAAAACCCGACCGGCTGCATATTGTCTATGTTCAGGACCTGCCGTATCAGCGAAATGTTATTCTGCCCCGTCGCGGAGAAGAGCGTGCCGTCCGCGTTCAGCGCGACGAAGAAGCCGCCCCGCAGCCCGATCGCTTTTTCGTACCAGGGCGTCTCGCGTATATCTTTGAAGGTGGCTTCAACATAGTGATGCGACACCAAGATCCCTTCGCCGTCGTTGTTGAAGAGAAATATGGACTCCCATCCGGGGAAAAACGAGTACGTCTCCCGAAGCACCTGATCCGCGTTGCGGTTAACGAGAAAATTGCGGTCGTCGTCATCCGTGGCGAGCCAGCGCGCGATGTCGGCGTTTTGTATTAAGTTGTAGGAGATGCTGCGGGCGTTATCCAGCTGTGAGCGTATGCCCGAGATAAGCAGGTCGGCGGACTGCTTAGCGCCCTGATTGATCTGATATTCCGTGGATTGCTCGAGAGCGCGCGAAAACAGCGCCGTCGCCAGAATTATATAGGCGATCAGCGATATGAGAAACGCCATGATGATTTTGGCTCTAATGGACGCGCTTATCGATATCTTATTCATTTATGAATACCCGTGAGGCTTCCGGCGCTTATTTAGTATTATTTATATCCATAATAACACATAAATATTTTGTCGGCAATTATCGCAAATCGGACTGTCAATACTGCTTATAGCATATTCTGAGGATTGATCTCCAAACGCAGTTCAGGATTCTGCGCAACGTAGCTCTGTACGGCGCGGATGTGCTCGCGGATGAATTCGCCGTTTTTCAGCTTGATGAGCACCATATAGCGGTAGCGCTTTTTTATGAGCTTGATGGGCGCGGGCGAGGCCATGACGTACAATACGTCCTGCTGCGTGCCGCCGCCGCGCGTTTGGTGCAGCGCCGCCGTAATCTCCTCTTGGCATTTTTGCGCCGCCTGCGCCAATGCTTCGTCCGAATCGCCCTCCAGCATAAGGCGGATGAACGTCGCGAACGGCGGCAGCTCGCATAGCTCCCTTCTGGCGATCTCCTCGGCGTAAAAGCCCTTGTAGTCGTGCTCCTTAGCGAATAAAATGCTCGGATGGTTCGGCGAATACGTCTGCACGACCACCTTTCCCGCGAAGCGCTCGCGCCCCGCGCGCCCGGCGACCTGCGTTACGAGCTGGAACGTGCGCTCCGCGCTGCGGTAATCGGGGATGCGCAGCGAGCCGTCCGCCGCGATGACGCCCACGAGCGTAACCTCCGGGAAGTCCAGCCCCTTCGCGATCATCTGCGTACCGATGAGCGCCTGGGCCTTGCGCTGCGAAAAATCCTGAAGTATCTTCAGATGCGCGTCCTTCGTGCGCGTCGTGTCGAAGTCCATGCGCAGCGTCGTAACGCCCGGAAAATAGCGCTTCAGCTGCTCCTCGACCTGCTGCGTACCCGTGCCGAAATGCTTTAAGTACGGCTTGCCGCAGCCCGGGCAGACGCTCGGCACGGCGTATTCCTTGCCGCAGTAATGGCACTTCGCCGTCTCGTCCGTACGGTGGTACGTCAAGGAGACGTCGCAGGCGTCGCATTTGAGCGAGAATCCGCAGCCGCGGCAGAATATAAACGTCGAATAGCCGCGCCGGTTTATGAAGAGGATGATCTGCCGCCCTTCGGAGAGCGCGAGCTTTATCTCTCGATACAACTTTGAGGAAAATATCGTGCGGTTGCCGCGCGCTAACTCATCACGCATGTCCGCGATTTCGACGTTGGGCAACGGCTTTTGCGCGATGCGGTCGGGCATTTCGATCAGCTCGTACTGCCCCTGCGTCATCTGATAGTACGTTTCGAGCGAGGGCGTCGCGCTGCCCAGCACCAAGACCCCGCCCTGCGCCTCGCAGCGCCGCCTCGCAACGTCCAGCGCGCTGTAGCGCGGCGCGGTTTCAGAGCGGTAGGTACCTTCGTGCTCCTCGTCTATGACGATAAGCCCGATTCTTTCGAGCGGAGCGAACACGGCGCTGCGCGCGCCCACAACGACCGGCACTTCGCCCTTTCGGATGCGCTGCCATTCGTCGAAGCGCTCCCCGCTCGTAAGCCGCGAATGCAGCACGGCGACGGAATCGCCGAAGCGCTCGCGGAAATTGCCGACGGTCTGCGGCGTCAGCGCGATTTCCGGCACGAGCACTATCGCGCCCTTGCCGCTTTCCAGCGCCGCCGCTATACAGCGCATATAGACCTCGGTCTTGCCGCTGCCCGTTACGCCGTGCAATAAAAACGCGCCGCCGCGATACAGCGCGCCGGTAATGGCGTCTATCGCGCGCGTTTGTGAGATCGTCAGCTCGAAGGACTTCTTCTTTTGCGGCAGCAGCGCCTCATACGGCCTGCGGCGCACCTGGAGCCGCCCAAATTCGACCCAGCCCTTTTTCTCCATCGCCTTTAGCGCGCCGGAAGCGCCGGGGCAATGCTCCTCCAGCTCCGAAACGGGCGCTTCAACGCCGCTTTCAAGCAGCGACAGCAATTGTATCTGCAATGGCGCGCGCGTTACGCCATTTTTTGACGTCAGCTGCGCCCTTGCGCCTTCAATGCCCTGAGCGCCGAGCGTCAGGCGCGCCGTGCGCGCGCTCTTTTCCTGAACGCGCGCGCCGCGCAGCTGCGCGGGGATCATAAGGCGCAAGGCGTCGATGAGCCGGCAGCTATATTCCTCCTTCATCCACTGGGCCAGTTCGAGCTGTTCGCGGCTCAGCGCCGGATAGTCCTCCAGCGCGCCCGAAACGTCTTTCAGCGCGCCCGCGAGGCCGAAGCCCTCGGGCAGGCCCGATTCGTCCGTCTCCGAAACGACAAAACCCTCCGTCGGCTTTTCGCCTCGCCCAAACGGCACGAGCACCCGATAGCCGGGTACGACAAAAGAAAGCGGATCGGGCAGCCTGTAAGCAAAGACGCGATCCACGTTAACATGCGCGATATCCACGATGACGTCTACAATTCTGGAGCCGTTCATATATGCTCTCCCAGGGAAAAATGCTATGCGTTCCCGCGCTTAAATGACGTCCCTAAATAGTTGGCGGCCTTTTCTTTAAAGCTTTGCCGATTTCATCCAGAATCCCGTCCGCGATTATCCGTTTGCCCGCGAGCGGCAGCTCTTGGCGCGCGCCGTCGGCGTGGAATACCGTCACGGCGTTGGTATCGGCCTCGAAGCCCGCGTCCTGCCGCGAAACGTCGTTCGCGGCGATCATATCAAGGCCCTTGCGCGCAAGCTTGTCGAGCGCGTAGCGCTCGACGTCGTTCGTTTCAGCCGCGAAGCCTACGAAAAGTTGACCGCTCTTTTTACTCGCCATAGCGCCGGAGAGTATATCCTGCGTGCGCACGAGCTCCAGCGTCATATCCCCGCCCTTTTTGAGCTTTTGTGCGCTGGGGGCGGCGACGGTATAGTCCGCGACGGCGGCAGCCATGATCAGCACGTCCGCGTCTTTAAGCCTGTCGATTATGGCCGTGTGCATCTGCGCCGCGCTCGTCACCGGCACACGCTCCGCGCCATGCGGCGCGTTCAGCGAGACCGGCCCGCTTACGAGCGTAACATCCGCGCCGCGCGCAACCGCGGCCTCCGCGAGCGCGTAGCCCATCTTGCCGCTCGAACGGTTCGACAGGAAGCGCACGGGGTCGATCGCCTCGCGCGTCGGCCCCGCAGAAATCAGAAAGCTTAGGCCTTCGAAATCCCGCTTCTTAGCAAGCTTGGCAAGCACGCGTTCGACGATTTCGTCAACGTCCGCCAATCTGCCCGCGCCCTCGTCGCCGCAGGCTAAACGGCCCGCTTCCGGCAGTATAAATTCCACGCCGCGCTCCATAAGCGTTTTCACGTTTTGCTGCGTCACAGGGTTTTGCCACATATTGGTATTCATCGCGGGCGCTATCAGGATGGGCGCGCGCGTCGCCAGAATCGTGGACGACAAAAAATCGTCGGCAATCCCGGCCGCCAGCTTCGCGATGAAGTTGGCCGTCGCCGGTGCGACGAGAAAGACCTCCGCCCGCTTGGCGAGAGAAATATGCTCGACCTCGTAGGGCGCCTGGCGCGAAAAGAGATCGGACGCGACGGGCCGCGCGCAGATCGTTTCGAGCGTAAGCGGCGCAATGAACTCCGCCGCCGCCTTCGTCATCGCGGCGTGTACCTCCACGCCGCGCTTGATCAGCGCGCTCGCGATCATCGGGGCTTTATACGCGGCGATAGAGCCGGTTATCCCGATGACCACGGAGCTCATTTTGGTGCGTTCTCGAACGTGATATCGCCGGCCATAAGCTCCTCGACCGCGACGGCGACCGGCTTTTTGCCCAGGGAATTAAGATATTCCGGCTGATCGACCAATTGCCTCGCCCGCTTAGCGACCGCCACGACGAGCGTATACCGGCAATCCGTCTTTTTCATAAGCTCCGCAATGGAAGGACTGATCATATCTTCTCCTCTTGAAGTTTCTTGATAAACTCGCTGTTTCGGCTGACCCTGTTCTTCTCGGAGAATATTATGGCCGAGGCCTCGTCAACCGCGCGTATCAGCTCGTCGTTAACGACGATATACTCATATTTGTCCATGAACTTAACTTCTTCGACCGCCGTCTTAAGGCGCTGCTCGACGTCGGCCGCGTCCTCCGTACCGCGCGTGGTAAGCCTCGCGTGCAGCTCCGCCATAGAAGGCGGCGCGATGAATACGAGCAGCGCGTCCGGGCAGGCGTCCTTGACCATCATCGCGCCGTTCACATCGATTTCCAGGAGAATATCATTCCCGGCGAGGCGCTCCTCTTCAACAAACGCCTTTGGCGTGCCGTAGTAGCGGTTGTTGAACAGGCGCATGTACTCCAGAAATTCTCCCCGGGCTATCATGCTTTCAAACGCTTCCTGCGATATAAAGTTGTATTCCCTTCCATCGACCTCGCCGGAGCGCGGCGGGCGCGTCGTCGAGGAGATCGAAGGCTTCATGTAGGGCTGATGGCGCTTTAAAAGCGCGTCGCATATCGTGCCCTTCCCCACTCCGCTCGGGCCTGAGATGATAATCAGGAGTCCATGTTTACGTCTTGGCATTGCGTATCCTCCTTGTCGAATTCGTCGTCTTCCTTGCCTTTAGCTGAGAGCCGTCCCGCAATCGTTTCCGGCTGAATCGCGGAGAGCACCACGTGCCCTGAGTCCATCACGACGACGGCGCGCGTACGCCTGCCGTACGTCGCGTCGATCAGCCTGCCGGAATCCCGCGCGTCCTGCACGATGCGCTTTATCGGCGCCGATTCAGGGCTGACGATCGAGATGATTCGATTCGCGGATACGATATTGCCAAAACCTATGTTGATAAACTTAGTCATGCGCTCACATCGCTTATTCGATATTCTGTACCTGCTCGCGAATCTTTTCGAGCTCCGCCTTTGCGTTCAAAACGGATTTCTGTATTTCCGCGTTGGCGGCCTTGGAGCCGATTGTATTGACCTCGCGGTTCATCTCCTGAACGATAAAATCAAGCCTGCGGCCCGCTGGCTCCGATGAACCGAGCGCCGCCCTGAACTGATCCGTATGGCTCTTCAGGCGCACCAGCTCTTCGTCGATGCTGGCTCTGTCGGCATAGTAGGCTACCTCCTGCGCCAGGCGCTGCTCGTCGAGCTGAACCTCGCCCAACAGCGTATCGATCCGCTTTTTGAGCTTCTCGCGGTATTCGTCCACGACGGTCCCGGCGCGCCCGGCGATATCCGCTGCGATTTCATCCAAGCGGTTGACCCGCCCGACGACGTCCGCGCGCAGCTTTTCGCCCTCGCGCGCCCGCATACCGACCAGCGCCTCGACCGCCTTTTCCGCCGCGCCGAGGACTAAGGCCGTGACCGCGTCCTTATCGTCCGGCTCTTCAACGAGCGTCAGCACGTCTGGAAGCCGAACCGCGTGGCTGACGGAAAAATCGTTCAAAAGGCCCGTTTCCGAAACCATTTGCCCGACCGCGCTTTGGTACGCCGCAAGCAGCGGTAAATCCACTTGCACACTCTTGGCGTCGTTGCGCCGGTTGGCGTATTGGAGGAAGATATCAACATGCCCGCGGCTGAGCTTTTTTGAGAGCAGAGCGCGCAGCGGCTCCTCTGCGAAGGACAGATGCCTCGGCATACGAAACGCCGGGTCAAAAAAACGGTGGTTCACCGATTTCAGCTCAACCACAGCGCTTCTGCCGTCTATTTCCAGCGCGGCGCTTCCAAACCCGGTCATGCTGTAAACCACGGGACACCCCCTTCACGCTTTGCGAACCATTATACTAAAAAAAAGCGCAGGATGCAAACGCGCCTACACAATATTATATATCTCATCCCTCGCGTTCGCAAATACGCGCGCGCCGTTTAAATACACACCCTCGCCTTCTGCGGCCTCGCCTATCCATGCCGCCGGTATGCCCCCGGCTTCGAGCGCCGCCAGCATTTCCCCGGCGTTCGCGCACGCGATCAGGAGGCAGCCGCTCGAAAGCAGCCTCAGCGGATCGAGCTTCAACGCTCCGCAAATCGCCCGCGTCGAGTCGAGTATGGGCACATCGTCAAAAAGCCGAACGGCGCACCCGGACGCCTCGGCCATCTCGCCCGCGGCGGCTATGACGCCGCCCTCCGTGATATCGTGCATAGCCGCTTCGGCGAGCAGCTCCTCCGGCACCTCCGTAAGCAGATGCGCGTAATCCTCCGCGATTATGGCCGTCCCTTCGAGTCCCGCCCATTTCGTCATTATCAGCGCGTCGCCCACCTTCATTCCGGCGGGCGTAATCAAGCCGGTTTTTGGCGCTTTCGCCACGACCGTGACTATCGCGATCATGCGCGTTACGGAGTCGGTAAACTCCGTATGCCCGCCCAGCACCTCGACATTTACGCTTTCGCACGCTTGGGCGAGCTCCCTCGCGAAGCGCCCGATTTGCTCCAGCGCGGTGTCCGGCGGCGAGAGCAACGTCACCATCAGGCCCACGGGCTCCGCGCCGGCGGCGGCGGCGTCGTTGCAGCTTACATGCACCGCCAGAGCGCCCAGCGACGCCCCGGCGGATGTAATCGGATCGCACGACAGCACGCACAGACTATCTCCCAAATCGAGCGCCGCGCAATCCACGCCCGCTTGGGGCCGCAGCACCGGCTCCTCGCGGCATGGCTTAAAGTACGAAAGCACGTGCGCTTCGAGCTCTTCGTTCGTCAGCTTACCTAGGCGCATCCTTTATTTACCAAGCTCTTCTATTATCAGCTCGTTCACGACCTTCGGATTCGCCTTGCCCTTCGTCGCCTTCATCGTTTGGCCGACGAAGAACGCGAGCGCCTTTTCCTTGCCCGCCTTATAGTCCGCGACGGACTGCGGGTTGTTCGCGATGATCTCCTTCACGATCGCGAGAATCGCTCCGGAATCGCTCACCTGCGCGAGGCCGCGCTCCTTCACGAGCGCGTCGGGATCGGCTCCGTCCATGACGTCGCCCAACAGCCCCTTTCCGACGGTGATGTTGATCTCGCCCTTATCGACCATCGTAAGCAGCCGCGCGAATTTATCGGGAGAAAGCGCCAAATCGTCAGCCTCGACGCCCCTCTCGCGCAGCAGCCGCAGCACGTCCGAGATGATCCAGTTGCACGCGGCGCGCGCGTTGCCGGAGAGCTTCGCGGCGCTCTCAAAGAGTTCCGAGAGCTTCTTCTCGGATACGAGGATCGAAGCGTCCGCCTCCGAAAGGCCGTATTCTTGAATATAGCGGGCGCGCTTTGCGTCGGGCAGCTCGGGCAGCGCGTCGCGTATCGCCTGAATTTCTTCATCCGAAAGTATGAACGGCGGCAGGTTCGGCTCCGGCAGATAGCGGTAGTCCGTCGCCTCCTCCTTCGAGCGCATCGCGTAGTTTACGCCCTTTTCATCGTCCCAGCGGCGCGTTTGGCGGTAGATCGGCTCGCCGGATTCCAGGCAGTCGATATGCCGCTTGCTCTCGTATTCAATCGCGCGCTCGACGGCGCGGAAGGAGTTCAGGTTTTTCATCTCCGTGCGCACGCCCAGCGGCTCGCCGGGCTTATGAACGGACACGTTGACGTCGCAGCGCAGAGAACCCTCCTGCATCTTGCAGTCGGAAACGTCCAGCGCCTGCATCATCGCCTTGATCTTTTCGAGGAACATGCGCGCCTGTTCTTTCGTGCGCATATCCGGCTCCGTCACGATTTCGATCAGCGGCACGGCGGCCCTGTTCAAGTCCGCAAGCGAGCCGCCGTAAGCGCCGTGCAGGAGCTTTCCGGCGTCGGCTTCCACATGGATATGATGGATGCGTACGCGCACGGGATCCTTGCCCTCGACGTCCAGATAGCCGCCGACGGATATCGGCGCGATGCTCTGGGTAAGCTGGAAGCCGTCCGGCAGATCCGGGTAGAAGTAGTGCTTGCGCTCGAAGCGCCCGTTCTGGCCGATCTTGCCGTTAAGCGCCATCCCCGCGCGCGCGCCGAGCAGCAGCGCCTGCTTGTTGGTCACGGGCAGCGTACCCGGCATACCGACGCAGCCGGGGCAGCAATGCGCGTTCGTCCCGCCGCCGAATTGGTTTTTGCAGGAGCAAAAGAGCTTTGTGTTTGTTTTTAGCTCAACATGAATTTCGAGGCCGATGACGGTTTCGTACATCACGCCACACCTCCTTCGAGCGCGCTAAGCGCCCCTAAGATCGCCGCGTCCGCGCCGTGCGCGCCCATGAGCTGCGCGCTTAACCCTTCGCTAAGCGGCGCAAAAGCCGCCGGGAAGCCGCAAAGATTCGCGATGCGCGTATGCTTGTATATGTCTTCAGCGCCCAGCGCGGGCAGGAGCCAAAGGTTCAGCCCTAAAATCGCCGCAACGCTCTCCTTCAGCTTGCGGCGCAGGCGCATCGCCTTTACCGCGTAGTCCTCGTAGTATTTTTCGCGCGTATACGTCGTACCGAGCAGGATGCGCCGCTTGGCCTCCTCGCCGAAGCCCTCGGCGCGCGTCTTTTCGTACATATCGTTCAGCTCGTCCGAAGCGGCGCGGTAACCGAATTTCACGCCGTCGTAGCGCGCCGCCATCGACGCGAACTCGACGCAGGAGATAACATCGCAAATCTCCTTCGCGAGCGCTATATCCGGCGCGTTCAGCGCCGTTATCTCATAGCCTTTGCCTTTCAAAAGCTCGGCGGCCTTTTTCGTCCCCTCGTCCTCGATACCCGAAACAACGCCTATCTTCGGCTTATTCGCGTGCTCGGACAGGCTGCCTTCAACGCTCGTCGCGTCGGCGTCGTCCTGGAAAACGATGATCTCCAGCGCCTCGCGCAGCGCCGCGCAGGAGCGCGCGATAACGCCTATCGTCTCCAGCGAGGCGGCGTTGGAGATGAGCCCCGAGCGCGATACGTAGCCGTAGGACGGCTTAAAGCCGAAAACATTCGCCTTCGCGGCGCTCACGCGCAGCTGCCCCCAAGCGTCCGACGCGAGCGCGAACGCGGCGTCCGATTCCAAGAGCGCCTTTGCCGCGGCGTGCGCTCCCAGCTCGTCCGAAAGGAGCATCAGCCCGAATTCGGACATCTTCGCCTTGCCGAAAAGCGCAAAGCCCGCGTCTAGGAACCTTTGAACGGCGCTCGCCATAAACGGCGGCGCGAAATTTTCGAGCATCTTCGACCCCGCCGTGCTCAAAACGCCCTTAGTAATAATATCGTCCGAGGCGACGAAGGATTTTGCTCCCCCGACGGCCCCTTCGTTTACTCGTAAATAATCGCTTAGCATTAGTCGCCTCCTATTCGAGTATCCGCGGCACGGCGAAGCAATCGCCCTGTACGTCCGGCGCGCACTGGAACAGCGCGTCGCGGCCGAAGTCGCCGTAATGAGCGTCTTCGCGCAGGATGCTCGAAATGCCCTCTATTCCGTGTACGAGCGGCTCGCAGTCAACGCTAGCGTTTTCCAGCGCGGTAAGCGACGCGAACGCGCCTTCGAACGCGCCGGCAAAAGCCGCAAGCTCGCCCTCGCTCAGCCTGATCTTCGCCAGCGACGCCGCCAGCCGGACTTCCTCTGTCAAAACAATCACTTCCCCAAAAAGAATTTATGGGGCGGAGCCCCATATCGATTAAGTCCAAAACATATTAGCATTTTTTTTCAAATGATTCAAGCGCAATCACCGGCGCAATTCTTTAACGAATCCCGCCAAGCGTCCGGCGGCTATTTTGATATCTTCCAAAGCGGTCGCGTATGAAAAGCGAATATGCCCCTCTCCGAACCCGCCGAACGAAGCGCCCGACAGCGCCGCAACGCCCGCCTCGTTCAGCAAACGGTCGGCAAAGGCCTCGCTGCTAAGGCCAAAGCTAGATATATCCGGGAAGACATAGAACGCGCCCTTAGGAACCGGGCAGCGAATGCCGGGTATGGCGTTCAGCGCCGCCACGAGGTAATCGCGGCGCTCGCGAAACGCGGCGAGCATAGCGTCCACGGCGTCCTGCGGCCCCTTCAGCGCCTCGATAGCGGCCATCTGCGTAAACGACGCGCAGCACGAGTTGGAGTTAACCATCAGCAGCTCCATCTGCTTCGCAAGCTCCCGGTGCATGATGCCGTAGCCGATGCGCCACCCGGTCATCGCATAGGTCTTGGAAAAGCCGTCCAGTATGATCGTGCGGTCTTTCATTTCGGGAATTGAGGCGATGGACTTGACGCCGCCGTCGTAAACGATACGATCATAGATTTCGTCCGAAAGAACGAATACTTTAGGATACGCCTCCAAAGCTCGGGCAATGGCACAGATATCCTCGCCGGGAAACACGCCGCCCGTTGGGTTGGAGGGATTGTTCAGCAATACGAGCTTAGTCTTGTCCGTAAGGCTTTGGCGGAACGCGTCCATGTCCACGCGGAAATCGTCCGCGTTGAGCGGTATCGGTACCGGCACGCCGCCCGTAAACTTAATGACCGATTCGTAGATGGGAAACGCGGGGCTGGGGAAAACGACCTCGTCCCCCGGTTCTATGAGCATGAGCATGGCAAAGAACATCACCGGCTTTGCCCCCGGTACGATAACCACCTCGTCAGAAGATGTGTTTATACCCTTTTGCTTCTGGGCATATTCCGCGATAGCCTCGCGTGCCTCCGGGTAGCCGGGCGACGGCGAATAGCCGGTATAGCCCGCATTCATCGCGCGGTATGCCGCCTCGATTATATGCGCGGGCGTCGGGAAATCGGGCTGACCGATCTCCATATGGATGACGGAGCGGCCCTTTGCTTCCAGCGCCCGCGCTTTCGCCAGCGTCGCGAAGGCGGATTCGGAATTCAACAGCGACATGCGCGCGGCCAGGTTGCGTTCGGACATGTTCAGGCCCCCCAATCATTCTGTTTTTGGGTCATTCCTGAAGATGCTACAACGAAATTATTACGCCCCGCTCCACCCCAGCTTGCGCAGCGCCCTCTCAAACTCTTCCGGCAGCGGCGATTCAAACGCCATCTCCTCGCCGCTCGCTGGATGGATTAGCTTCAGGCGCTTCGCATGGAGAAGCTGGCTTTGCCCAAACCCATCCCTCTTCGGGCCATACACGGGATCCCCCGCAACGGGGAAGCCGACCGACGCCAGATGCACGCGGATCTGATGCGTGCGCCCCGTGCGCAGATTCGCTTCTAGAAGCGCGTTATCGGAGAAGCTTTCGAGTACGCGGAGATCCGTAACGGCCTCGCGCCCGTCCTGCACTATGGCCATGCGCTTCCGATCGGTTTTATGGCGGCCTATCGGCGCGTCCACGGTCTTTTCGTCCCACTTGGGACGCCCCCAGACGAGCGCCCAATACGTCCGCGTACAGGTGCGGTTTTTAAGCTGCTCGGACAGGCTGACGTGCGCCGCGTCGTTCTTCGCGATAACCATCAGCCCCGACGTATCCTTGTCGAGCCGGTGCACGATCCCGGGGCGCAGCTCGCCCCCTATGCCGGAAAGTCCGCTCAAATGATAGAGCAGCGCGTTTACGAGCGTGCCCGACGCGTTGCCGGGCGCGGGGTGCACGACCATGCCGCGCGGCTTGTCGATAACGGCGATATCGGCGTCCTCGTAAATAATCGTAAGCGGGATGTTCTCCGGCTCCGCGTTCGCCTCGGACGCCTCGGGAACGAAGACCTGAACTCGCTCGCCTTCGCGCAGGCCATATCCCGCTTTTTTTTGCGGCCCGCCGGAAAGCAGTACGTTACCCTCTTCGATTAGCCTGTGCGCCTGTGAACGCGTCACGCCTATCTCCCGCGCGACGAACGTATCCAGCCGCTCCGCGCCCGGAGCCGTGAGCTCGAAGCGGTTAAGCATCGCCGTCCGGCGGCTGGACGCCTTGCGGTTTGGCGCGCCACGGACACGATTCCTCCGTACACGCCGCGCAGTCTCGGTCATAGATGCCGTTTTTGCAGCAAGGCTCCGCCTCTTGAGCGCGCGCTTTATATTCCCGCACGGCGTCCTTGGATTTTTTGTCCGCAATGAACAGGACGTAGATCGCGAACAGGAGCGTGCCGATAGTTATGCACGCGTCCGCTATATTGAACACTGCAAAGTTGATGAGCGCGAAATGCAGAAAATCTCGTACGAAGCCAAACGCGACCCTGTCGATAAAGTTGCCCACAGCGCCCGCGAGAATCAGCGAAAGCGCGACGCGCGTCCATATATCCAGCGACTTGCGCTTGAAGATGAGCGCGTAGCCTATCGCCCCGCTCGCGATGATCATAACGATGACGAATACGGGCATCATGCCTTCAAACATGCCGAACGCCGCGCCTGTATTTTCAAGATAGGTAAAGTGGAATACGCCCTCGATCAAGGGGTAGGAGCCGCCCGGCAGCGAAGGCAGCGCCGAGAACGCAATCGCTTTCGTGCCCTGGTCGAGCAATATTCCAACGACGATGATGATGATTTCGAGCAACCGATTCCTCTTTCCCGCGCAAGGCCCGCTCAGGAGCTTTGGCGCGCCAAATCTTTATAAAACCACTTGTCGGCGTTTCTGAACACCTCGGGATCCTTCGCGCTCTCCACGCCGACTAAGCCTGCGTCGTATACGATGGAACTCGTCCTGAAAAACAGCGTGATGACCGGCAGCTCATCGACGATAAGCTGCTGGAGCTCCATGAAGCGCGCCTTGATTTCGCGCTCGTCCGTCTCATGCCGCGCGGCGTCCATCAGCTCGTCCATACGGGGACTTGAATACTTGCCGTAATTGGATTCGCCCTGTGAGCCGAGCAGGAAGCGCAAATCGGGGTACTGATCCAGGTTGAACGTACAAAGCGCGAGGTCGAAGCTGCCGGTTTGAAGCATCGTGAGGTACGGCGTATCAGCAGTCGTCCATTCCTGCGCGTCCACCTCGACCTCGATACCGGCGCGCAGCAGCTGGTCGCGGATAAGCTCCGCGACGTCCCTGTGCAGCGGATTGTCCGGCGCAACGTTCGTCAGCAGCCGCAATCGCAGGCTCTCTACCCGCGCGCCAATCTGTTTATCCAATATCCCGTCGCCGTTGACGTCCTGCCAGCCCGCCTGTTCTAAAAGCGTTCTCGCCCTGGCGAGGTTGTAGTCGTATAGCTTAAACTTCGTATCGTACAGCCAGCTCTGCGGCTGAATCGGCACGTCGCAGGCGAACGCGTGGTTCAAATACGCGCGCGAAACCAGGTCGCGCCGGTCCAGCGCGAACGCAATGGCCTTGCGCACGCCGGGCTCCGCGAGAATCTCGTTCGTAAGGTTGGGAATCAGGAATTCGCACTGCGAGGTCGTAACGTCTATAATATCGGCGACGTCCTGTTCCCTGTATTGGCTCGCCGTAAGTATGCTCGTCGGAACGAAATCCAGCTGGCGCAGCTCCAGCGCCGCCAAAGCCGTGGAGTTATTCGTTTGGGGAACCGCGATTACGCGTTCGATATAGGGCGGCTGCTTCCACCAGCGCTCGTTGCGGATCAGCTCCATCCCGGCGCCTGCGTCCATCCCGCCTGCCACGCGAAACGGGCCTGTACCGATTGGGGCGTCCATATTGGCAAACCGCTCGGAGACGATCGGGAACGTCAGCGCGTAGAGCGCCGCGTTGCCCGGCTCTACGCCTGTAACGACGAGGGTATAATCGTCCGTGGCGGCCATATCCTCTATATAGCGAATGTTCGCCCTGTAAATGGACGACGCCATCGCTTCGCTCTTCAGCTGGTTATATGTGTAGACGACGTCGCGCGCCGTCAATTCATCCGCTACTCCATGCCATGTAACGCCCTTGCGCAGCCTTATCATCCACGACTCGCCGGATTCGTCCGCCGTCCAGCTTTCCGCCAGCGCGGGCGTTAGACGGTTGTTCGCGTCGTATTGGAGCAGGCTCTCGAACACGAGCGAAAATACCGCCCGCATCTCCTTCGTATTGACCATCAAGGGATTGGGCGACGACGGATTGAGCGGCATAGGAATGCGCAAATCGCCGCCTGCCGCCGGTATCACCTCCGGCGACGCTGAAGGCAGGACGTCGGGAGAAGCGTTGGCGGCGTTCGGCGTACCTGTGCGGCAGCCATACAGCGCGTTCGCGCCCAGTAGCAGTATTATCAAAAGAACAATCAGTTTGCGTTTCAAATATAGTTACTCCGCTTAATGTAGGGGCGAACTGTGTTCGCCCGCCGTTTACCCCAGCTGCTCCTGATACAGCTCCCGGTATTTTTTCCGCGCCGTCATAACGCGCTCCACGTATTTTTCCGTTTCGGGATACGGAATCCTGGTCAACTCGCCGTCGTCGGCCAGCTCCGAATCCTCCAGCCATCCGGCGACCCTGTTCGGCCCGGCGTTATACGCGCAGAGCACCAGCTCCTCCGAACCGAAGCGCTCGAACAGATAATTCAGGTACCAACAGCCCAGCTCGACGTTTACGCCCGGCGTCTTCAACGCTTCCTCCGCGCCGCCCTCGAGCGTCATATCCAGCTTCTCCGCAATCCATTCGCCCGTAGACGGCAGGACCTGCATCAGCCCCACCGCGCCTTTGCCGGAGGCCACATGAGGCCTGTTGCCGCTCTCGGCGTGGATTACCGCCGCGACCAGAAACGGGTCAAGGTCGTATTTTCGCGCATATGTGAGTATCTCTTCGGGATAGCTGAGCTTGTAGGTGAATTTCTGCACTTCTCTGGACGCGACGAACGTCGCGGCTATAAGCACCACGACGGCCAGCAGCGCCAGCATGATCTTCAGCGGCAAGTGCCGCCTGCGCTCACCCATCCTCTGAGCTACCGCCTTTCAGTTGGTTCCAAAGCTCGTCTACCTGCTCCTCGGTACGCGTCGTGCCAAACGAATTATCGATAAACGCGTCCGCGTGGCGCAAGCGCCGTTCGGTATCCAGTTGGGCGTTCATACGCTTCTTTGCCTCTTCTTCCGTCAGTTGATCCCGCTTGATAAGTCTATCCATCTGTTCGGAAGAAATAACCACCCATATCTTATCCACGCACCGATAGAGTCCGCTTTCGATCAACAGCGCCGCGTCCAGCACGATAATCTCCGCTCCGTCGCGCTTGAGCTTGTAGATCTGCTTGAATATCTCCTCGATTACGAGCGGGTGCAGAATCGCCTCCAGGCGCTTGCGCTCATGCTCGGACTCGAAGATAATATCCGCCAGCGCCCTGCGGTTTACCGTCCCGTCGCTCTGAAACACGCGGTCGCCAAACGCTTCGCGCACCAGCTCCAGCACAAGGGACTCGGTACCGTCGAGCAAATCGCGCGAAATCGCGTCCGCGCAAACGATCTTCGCGCCCCTGTCCTGGAGCATCGAAGAAACCAGTGTTTTCCCTGAAGCAATGCCTCCCGTAAGCCCGATCACCATATCATGTCATATCCTTATCGAATTCATATGCAGCCAGTCGCGCCCCATCTC
>QMCE01000232.1_pt1 | contig 36514 bp, 24 predicted proteins | sample 1821851 | NCBI WGS metagenome assembly QMCE01 (sample SAMN09453174, study PRJNA476694) | Termite gut metagenome, whole genome shotgun sequencing project. | isolation source: worker | host: Odontotermes sp. | place: South Africa:Pretoria | collected 2016-01-28 | reverse complement strand
GTTTCCCTCTTTCTGCTCTTCGTGCGAGGCGCTCTCCGCGTCTTCCTTTATCGACACGGCGCCCTTGCCGGCGGAGCCTGCGTTGTACAACCTTACGTTACGGCGGACATACGATGGCGTGGCGAGATATTTCTCCACTTCGGCTATCCTGTTTTTGCCGAGTATCCGTATGGTGCCCGTCGGGGGGGCTACGACGTCTATATTGCCGCTTATGCCGCCCAAAACTATTTTAGGCTCCGGTTGTCCGACTTTCGGGTCGGCCATATCCGCCGAATCGAAGCCCGTGGCGACCAGGGTCAGCGTCACTTCGTCGGTGAGGGATTCGTCGTCGCCTGCGCCCCATATTATATTTGCCGCGTTCTGTTCGCCGATGTTCTTGCTCGCCTTCTTCTGTATGTTGGCCATTATGGTCTTCAATTCATTGTAGCTGAGACGCCCCGGGCCATACGAAAAGTTTAGCAGTATGTCCTTCGCTCCGCGTATATCCTGATGGTTGAGCAGGGGCGAGGAGAGGGCTTCCTCCGTGACACGCTCCACGCGGTCTTCGCCGCTGGCGCGCCCGGTGCCCATGAGCGCCATTCCTGCATTGGTCATCACGGTGCGCACATCCTCCAAGTCCACATTCACAAGCCTTCCCTTGTTTATCAGGTCGGCAATGCCCTTGGCCGCCGATGCCACTATGTCGTCGGCCTTGGCGAATGCCTGGTCGAGAGGCAGCGAGCCGTATATCTTGGCTATGTTCTCGTTGTGGATCACCACCATGGAGTCGACATTCTTTTTCATCTCCTCCAGGCCGCGGTAGGCCTGCTCGATGCGCTTGCGCCCCTCGACGGCGAAAGGAAGCGTCACGATGCCCACCGTGAGGATCCCCTTGTCGCGAGCGGCCTTGGCTATGACCGGAGCAGCCCCCGTGCCGGTGCCGCCGCCCATACCGGCTGTGATGAATACCATGTCGGTACCCTCCTGTTCGAAGCGGAGGACTATTTCATCGAGGCTCTCGAGTGCTGCCTGCCGCCCCTTGTTGGGGTTATTGCCTGCTCCGAGGCCTGAACCCAACTGTACTTTTATCCCGACAGGACTGCGGTCGAGCGCCTGCCGGTCGGTATTGCATACCATGAATGTGACCTCGCGTATACCGAGGTCGTACATATGGTTCACGGCATTGCCTCCCGCACCTCCGACACCCAAAGCCATCAGGTTGGATTGGGGCTTCTTGGGAAAACCGAAATTTTCCGCTATGTTAATTTCGTCGCTCATCATAATCTATCGTTCCCGGTTAGCTGATATCGTCGTCGCTGTCGTCTATTACTTCGAAATCGAATACTTTGTTCACATCCTTAGTGAGCCTTTTCCACCACTTTTCCTTAGGTGGCTTGGGTGTTTTTTCTGCCTTTTTCCTGGTTTTCTTTTCGGGTACGTAGTCTGTCGACGGGTCGTCATCGTCGTCGTGGTCTTCACGATCGGGACGCTCTTCTTCACGGGGAGTATCGGGATATTGCCTGTTGCTGTTATTCTCATATCCCTCTTCGCGCGACCTCTTTACGGGCGGGTAGGCTGTGGCGGCCAGTTTGCCGTCCTGCGCACCAAGGAGGAGTACACCTATGGCCGAAGTGAGGCTTATATCCTCCGCTATCTTTGCCGATTCGTCGTTAAGAAGAGCGCTGTCGGCTCCCGATATGCGCGTATCGTATTTGGTCTTTTCGCGAAAAAGGGTCTCTATGCCTGTAAGTTTTGCGCCGCCGCCTGTCAGTACGATGCCGGCACCAAGCTTGTCGGCATAGCCCGATTCCTTTATCTCGTCCATGACGTACTCGATAAGATCCGTAAGGCGCGCCTCGATTATCTGCACGAGCGCTTTGTATGAGATGCTCTTGTCGTCGCGTTTGGTGTTGCCCTTGATGACGATGCTCTGATCGGCTTTGTCGGCGGGAATGGAATCCACCGTGGCGTAGCCGTGCCTGACCTTGAGTTTTTCGATCACCCGGTCGCGGATGGCCATCGAACGTATGTCGTTGTTTATTGCGCCCGAACCTACGGGCAGTACGCTCACGTAGCGCATTATGTTGTCGTGCCAGATGCAGATGTCGGTGCATCCCGCACCTATGTCGATAACCGCCGCGCCGAGCTCCCTCTCGTCGTCGGTAAGCACCGCCGCCGCACTCGCCTGTGCGTTGGAGTAGACCTTTTTGGTGCCGACCTGCAGGCGCGACATGGCTTTCTGAAGACGGTCGACGCTGTTGCGGTTGCCGAGGATGAAGTTGAACGTCGATTCGAGCCTGTGGCCGAACCTGCCGACGGGTTTCATGGTCTCCTCGCGGGAGTCGATGACGTATTTCTGCGGCACGCGGTCGAGTATGCAGTATCCTTCGGGCGGAGGCAGGGTATTCATGCTCTCGTGGAGCTTGGCCACATCCTCGTCGCGTATCTCTCCGTCCTGCCCGCTGATATAGACATAATAAGCGCTGCTTCCGCATTTGATATTCTCGCCCGACATACCTGCAAATACGTCGGATACCTTGATGCCCAGATTCTCTTCGAGTTCGCCCAACGCGCCGCGTGCGGCGAGCGTCACCTGCTCGATGTTGGTCACTTCGCCCCTTTCCATACCCTCCATGGGTTTGGAGATGATGTCGATTATATTGAGTCGGCCGTCGGGATCCTTACTCGCGGCCGCAACGACCACGCTGCTCGAGCCGAGGTCTATGGCTACTATGTAGTTGCTCTTTTCCACTATTTTATATCGTTTTATGTTTTTACCTCATTGTCAATTAACTTCGCTTCGCTCGTTTTCCTCGTCCTTGCGGTGCATAGTCTGCGGGCAGCTCTGCTACCGCTTAGTTCCTCGGTTGTCAATTATCTGCAAACCACCTGCCCGTCGTATTTGAGGTCGACATAATTCCAACTGTTCCACCCTTCGCGTCCCATGGCATAGCGGTAGAACGTCATCAACTTGTCGAGCTTTGCCCGGTAGCTATCCAGAGCACCAAGTATGACCACATGATCTCCCACTCTCGGTATGAGCTCTATTTCAGGCTCATAGGCGAGACGTGAAGATCTTGCGGGCGGGGCTGTGACGTTGATCTGGACTATCTGTGAGTTCCAGAAATCGTCGTCGCTTATATAATTCACAAAATTAATCAGTTTGGACAGAAATATGTAATTTTTGTCGGATTTTTTTTCACTCTCCGCGATGAAGCTTTCCAGTTCTCCGCTGAACCCGGTTCCGAACGGCGGGGTGAAACTGCCTGTAATCACCGGCACATATTGTGCCGAACGCCCCGACACGGGAACTACATAGCCGTCGCGGGTGATGTAAAAGTCGTAACCGGCCTCGTTGATGAACCTCATCACCGGTATCCTTTGGGCGATTTCGACGGTGATCTTCCCCGTGAGGTCCACGTATGTTTTGGCGTCGCGCACGAAGTCCTTTGCCCTGATGGCTTCCGTGATGGCGCGTGAGTCTATGATATCTATCTGCTTGCCCGTGGGATCGAGGCCGGCCTGCTTTATCCATGCTTCGACCATCGGTGCCCTGATTATATCGACTTCCGAAGAGTCGGATATGTGCACGTACAGCAGTTCTGCAGTCACCACGGAACGTTTTTCATTTCCCAACCGCGACGACCACACGAGGTAGAATATGATCATGCCCCATACAATCGCAGAAACAGCTATCGCAAGTATCCGTTTCATATCTTCTCCGGTTTATTTTCGAGTCGTCTGGCTATATCTCCCGTGTAATTCTCTATGCTTCCCGCGCCGAAAGTGACCAGAACGTCGACGTTCGATCCGTCGATCTCCTGTGCGATACGTTCGAGCGGCACTATGCGGTGCGGTACGGTCAGCAGTTCGGCTATCATCGACGAATCCACACCCTCCACAGGCTCCTCGCGCGCAGGGTATATAGGCAGCAGGATGACTTCGTCGGCCAGAGAAAGGGCGTGTGCGAATTCACGATGGAAGTCGTTGGTCCGCGAGTAGAGATGAGGCTGGAAAACAGCAGTCAGTTTTCGTCCGGGGAACATCTCCTTCACCGATGTTATAGCCGCCCTCAATTCTTGCGGATGGTGGGCGTAATCATCCATATATACAAGTTCAGGAGTATTGATATGGAAGTCGAACCTGCGACTGACACCTTTGAACGTGGTGAGAGCCTCCCGCACCTTGTCGTCGCGCAACTCCGCCGGCTTTCCGGCGGCATTGTCCGCTTTCCATGCCGCCCAAAGTATGGCGACGGCGGCAATGGCGTTCTCGACGTTAATCCTGCCGGGAATGCCCAGCTTACAGCCGGCAATGGTGCGGCCGGGGCACACGATATCGAAAGAGTATGTCCCGTCGTTGTTTATCGAAATATTTGCGGCATAAAAATCTGCCCCGCCGTCGTAAGAGTAGCGGTAAACCGCGATATCCTGATTGTGCAAGGGGATGTTCACGCCTTTATGGATTACGAGCGTACCTCCGCGGCGTATCCGGTCGGCGAACAACCCGAATGCCGAGAGCAGGTTGGCGTGCGTGCCGTATATGTCGAGATGGTCGGCGTCTGTCGAGGTGATCACGGCGACATCGGGGTGAAGCGTCAGGAACGAACGGTCGAACTCGTCGGCCTCCACAGCGAACCTGTCGCTCCTGTTGCCGCCGCCCGTTACGAGGTTGCTGCCGAAGTTTTTGGATATGCCGCCCAGAAAGGCTTGCCCGCCTCCTCCGGCCACGTGATTGAGCCATGCCACCATGGTGGTCGTGGTGGTTTTGCCGTGAGTTCCGGCCACAGCCATAACGTATTTGCCCTCCGACATACGGCCGAGTATTTCGGAACGTTTCAAGACCTCGAAGCCGCCATTGCGGAAGAAGCCGAGTTCGGCATGGTCGTCCGGAACGGCCGGAGTGTAGACCACGAGCGTCTCTTTCGGATCGCGGAATGCAACTCCGATCTCGGCAGGGTCGTCCTCGTAATGTATTTCCGCTCCCTCGCTTTGCAGTTGCCGTGTCAGCGGGGTTTCCGTGCGATCATAACCGCCCACGCGCCACCCCTCGCCGAGGAAGTAACGCGCCAGGGCGCTCATGCCTATTCCGCCTATCCCTATGAAGTAAACAACTTTCATAAAATTGAAGATTGAAAATGGAAAATGGGAAATTGTTTCATGCCTGAAGGCGTGAAGTAGAATATTTTAATATTTACGGGTCTATTCATTTTGTATTTTCCAAACTTCTTCCGCCACCCGGTCGGCCGCGTGCGGAGTGGCGAGTTTCCTTATGTTGACCGACAGTTCTTCCATTCGCTTCTTATTTTCCAGCAGGTTCATCACGGCGGGTATCACCTTTTCGACGGCTTCGGCGTCGGGTATCGTCAGGGCGGCGTTCTTGTCGACCAGCGCCATGGCGTTCTTTGTCTGATGGTCTTCGGCCACATTTGGAGAAGGGACGAATATGACGGCCTTGCCTTCGAGACAAAGTTCCGATACGGTGCCCGCGCCCGAACGCGACACCACCACGTCGGCCGCTGCGTAGGCGTAATCCATGCGGTCGATGAATGCGCCGTGCCATATCGACGGGCACGGGTTCCGTTCCATGAATTCGTCCATCTCGGCCTTGTAATATTTCCCCGTCTGCCAGATGACCTGTATGCGGCCTTCGCGGCATATCTCCGTCGCATGGCGTTTCATCATATCGTTGAGTGTTCGTGTACCGAGACTGCCACCCACGATGAGAAGCACGGGCTTGCCGGCGGTAAGGCCGAAGTAGTTCAGAGCTTCCTCGCGCGAAGCCCCGGCGCCGAAGTTGCCGCGCAGGGGATTGCCGGTGAACACTATCTTGCCGGCCGGAAAGAACCGTTCCATTCCGTCGTAAGCCACGCAGATCGTTTTCGCTTTTTTGGCGAGCATCTTGTTGGTCATGCCTGCGTAGGAGTTCTGCTCCTGTATCAGGGTGGGGATACCTATTTTCTGCGCCGAACGCAGTACCGGCATACTCGCGTAACCGCCGAACCCGGCCACCGCGTCGGCCTTGAATTCCCTGATCGTCCTGCGCGCCTTTCTCAATGAACGTGCGACCTTGAATGGCAGGGTCAGGTTGCGCAGGGAGAGCCTGCGCTGCAGTCCTGCCACGGGAAGCCCCACTATGTCGTACCCCAATGCGGGTATCTTCTCCATCTCCATTTTACCTTCGGCACCGACGAACAACAGTTCCACATCGCCGCCGTGCGCGCGTTTCAGGGCTTCGGCCACCGCCACGGCCGGATATATGTGTCCGCCTGTGCCGCCTCCGCTGAGTATGATTCGCTTCTTTGTCATAGCTATGTTGGTAAATTACGAATTATGAATTACGAATTACGAATTTAGGTGCGGCTGCGCCGCCGTTATAATTATGTGCTAAGCAGACAATCATTCGTAATTCCTAATTCGTAATTATTTTCTATTGTTTTCGAACAGCGATTCTCCTTTCGGGGAGTCGAGTGTCTTGTTGTCGGTCTGGCGGCTTACGCCGAGTATCATGCCGAGCGCCATGAGGGTGAAAACGAGCGACGACCCTCCCTTGCTTATCAGCGGCAACTGCTGTCCCGTGATGGGGAAAAGCCCTACCGAGACGAGCATATGTATCATTGCCTGAAGGATGATCATCAACCCCAATCCCAACACGAGAAGGCTCGGAAAGGCCGTTCCGCACTTTTTGAATATCTCTATCGTGCGGAAGAAGAACCAGAGGAACAACAGCAGTATCAGCAGGCCGCCTACTGCCCCGTACTCTTCGATTATGAAAGCGTAGGCAAAGTCCCTCTCGGCCTCCGCGAGGTTGGAGCGATGGGTGCTCATGCCTGGGCCTTTGCCGAAAAGCCTTCCCGAAGCTATCGACATCTTGGCGTCTATGGATTGCTTCGATTCGGCGGGGCTGACCTTCCCGGAGGCCGTTACCGTCTCGGGGTAATCGTAAACCTCCACCCCTTCGCTGTTTATGCGGGCGTGTTTTTCCAGCATATCGGGTTTGAAGCTGGCCATACGGCTGCTGCCGGTGTCGCTGCGGCCGAGCCCCGACGCGAAAAGTATTGCGGCGGCAATGGCGGCGAGCCCGATGATCTTGCCCAGATCGGCCATACGTACCCTGCCTATGTAGAGCATCACCATACACGTGGCGGCAATGATAAGCGTGGTGGAGTTGCCCACCGAGAGGTATGTCACCACGCACGTCAGCAGTATGGGCAGAAGGAGCGGGATGGTCTGCCGGCGGATAATGTCGACCTGTTCCTGCGCATCTTTCTTCCATGCCGAGGGCTTGAAGCCAGGCATGACGGGGGTATCCTCCATATTCTTCTGACGCCGGGCAAGCCGCTTGGCCAGCAGCATGACGAGCCCTATCTTGAGTATCTCGAACGGCTGGAAACGCAGACCTATGAAGGGTATGTCCAGATCGCGCTTCGCCTCCGCGCTTTCGGGTCCGGTAATGTAAGCCAGCAGGGTCAGCGCAAAACCGAGTATGAATATGGCATTGGCTATCTTGCCGTAGAATTGATAGCGTATGAAGTGTACCAGCAGCAGCGACCCTATGCCGAATACGATGAATACCAGTTGAGTGGTCAGTTTGTCGGCTGGCGTCCCTCCCGCCTTGTAAACCGTGGCGGAGAAGGTCAGCAGCATCGAGAATATCAATAGTACGACGAGAACGACCCACAATACCTTGTCGCCTCCGAATACGGCACGCACGCGCCTTACAGACTTTTTCCTGCCCGGAGTTGTCCTGCGCGCCCGGTCTCGACCGGCTGAAGCGAAGCCGGGGGCAGACTTCGGCGCGGAGGCTGCCGCCTCAGCCACAACGGGCTCTTTCCCGTCACCGTCCTGCACGGCGTCGTTACCGTCGTCTTCGCCGTCCATCAGAATGTACTCTTCGTGCGACTCCTCGCTCGATTGCGTGCCGTTGTCCCCGGAGATTATCACGCCGTCGGAATTGCGGATTATTATTATGTCGTCGTCTTCGTTTCTCATCTTATCTCCTTAACGGCTTCCTTGAACCGGCGTCCACGGTCTTCGTAGTTTTTGAACAGGTCGAAACTTGCGCAGGCGGGCGACAGAAGTACGGTATCGCCTTCGGCGGATGCGTTGCGGACGGCCTCCATTGCTTCGCCGAGCGAGTGGGTGTCATATATGGCAGGAACCACTTCCGTGAAGCTCTCCACCAGTTTGGAGTTGTCGACCCCCATACACACGAGGGCTTTCACCTTTTCGCGTGCGAGCTCCGCCAGGGGTTTGTAGTCGTTGCCTTTGTCGGTGCCGCCGGCGATCCATACTGTGGGGCGCTTCATACACTCCAGGGCGTACCATGTGGAATCGACGTTGGTGGCCTTCGAGTCGTTGATGTATTCTATACCGCCCTTGCAGGCCACGTATTCCATGCGGTGCTCGACTCCGTTGAAATCGTATATCGTGTTTACGATCACGTCGTTGTCCACTCCCGCCGCCATGGCCGCCAAGGCTGCCGCCATGGCATTGTATGCGTTATGGAGGCCTTTCAGCTTCATCTGCGCGGTGTCGAACGAAAGGTGGCGGTTGCAAACATTGGCTGTCACGATGCCGTTGCCATCGAGGAACGCGCCCTGCGCTTCCTTCTCCTCGGAGGAGAACGGCAGCCATGTCATTACGGGCTCGCGGCGGAATATTTCCATCTGTATGACGGGGTCGTCGGACCAGAACACGAAGAAGTCGTTATGCTTCTGATTGCGTATCACCTTGAACTTGGCATCGACATATTTCTGAAAATCGTGATCGTAACGGTCGAGATGGTCGGGTGTGATATTCGTGATGACCGCTATGTCGGGCTTGAAATAGTAAGTGTCGTCGAGTTGGAAGCTGCTGAGCTCCAAAACATGCCAATTCACATTCCGCGTAGCCACCGTATAGGCGAAACTCTCCCCTATATTGCCGCCGACGGCCGCATTGTATCCGGCGTTCTTCAGTATCGTGTATATCAGGGTCGTGGTCGTGGTCTTTCCGTTCGCCCCCGTGACGCATATCTTTTTGCCTTTGGCGTATTTGCCGGCGAACTCTATTTCCGAGATCACGGGCATCATCCGCAGGCGCAGTTCCCGCATTATGGGAGCTGTTTCGGGTATGCCGGGGCTTTTTATCACCATGTCGGCATTGTATATGTGTTCGGGACTGTGGCCGCCCTGTTCGTAGGGTACGCCGTACCGGTCGAGTATGGCGGTGTACCGGGGATCGATGGCACCCATATCCGACAGGAAAACATCGAACCCTTTAATCTTGGCGAGCACCGCGGACCCGTATCCGCTCTCACCTCCTCCGAGAACTACGATCCTCATATATCTTACCTGATCTTAAGTGTTATAAGCGTAATGGCCGCCAAAAGTATCTGTAATATCCAGAAACGCACGACGATCTTGTTCTCTGCGATGCCCTTTTTCTGGTAATGGTGGTGCATGGGCGCCATAAGGAAGTAGCGCCTGCCCTCGCCGAATCTGCGGCGTGTGTATTTGAAATACATCACCTGTATCACCACCGAGAAACTTTCGGCCAGATATACGCCACACAGAAGCGGCAGCAGCAGTTCCTTGCGCACCAAAAGTGAGAATACGGCAATGATGCCACCTATGGTCAGGCTTCCGGTATCGCCCATGAATACCTGCGCAGGGAAGCAGTTGTACCACAGGAAGCCTATGAGCGCCCCGACCATCGCGGCGGCGAATACCGTAAGCTCGCCGCTGCCGGGGATGTACATTATGCCCAGATATTCGGAGTAGATGACGTTGCCCGAAAGGTAGGCCAACACTCCCAGCACGACGACCACTATGGCCGCCACTCCCGCTGAGAGCCCGTCGAGCCCGTCGGTGAGGTTGGCGGCGTTGGAGAGCCATGTGATTATGAATATGGCCACAAGTATGTATATCAGCCATGTGGCCACATTGCTCCACGGCGTGTCGCCCGGTACGAGCCAGCGGTAGTTGAACTCATTGTTCTTGAAGAAAGGTATTGTCGTGGTGGTGTTTTTCTCCTTCTGGAGTATGTAGCGGCCGTCGGCGCTTATGGATTCGTTCTCGGAAAGGGTTATTTCGGTCGTCCGGTCGGCACGCTGCACCTTTTCGACGACCACGATCTCCTGATTGAAACACATCACCGTTCCCACCACGATGCCGAGCCCCACCTGTCCGAAGATCTTGATCTTGCCTTTGAGCCCGTCCTTGCGCTTCCTGAATACCTTTATGTAATCGTCTATGAAGCCGAGTGCGCCCAGACACACCGTCGTGACGATCATAAGCCATACGTAAACATTGCTCAGGTCGCATATCAGCAATACCGGGATCAGCAGTGCCCCTATAATTATGAGCCCGCCCATCGTGGGCGTCCCTTTCTTCTCCATTTGGCCTTCGAGTCCCAGATTGCGGATATCCTCGCCGATCTGTCTGCGCCGGATCATGGCGATGATCTTTTTACCGAATATGGCGCCTATGACCAGCGCTATGACAATAGCCGCCACAGAGCGGAACGACAGATACCGGAACAGTCCGGCTCCCGGAATGTCGAAATTCTTTTGCAGGTAATCGAGTAGATGATACAGCATTTTAAATTATGAGTTATGAATTACGAATTAGAAGTTGTCGGTCAGAAGTTCACAGTCATAAGTTGGCAGTTATGCGCATCAGTATTCGAGATTTTTCAACAGATATTTTTGACTGCCCTGCCATTTATCTTCCAGTGAGATAAGGTTTGCCAAATCAGCGAACGGGGCGTGTTTTGCCCTGAGGGTGAGTCGTTGGAAATGGTGTACATAGACGCCCAATGCCGTATGTATCGGTTTCACGTCGCCCACCGTCAGGCTGCGGTCCTTTACTTTGCAGTAATAGTCCCAATCTCCGGCCTGTATGCGTTCATCCCAACGTCCTGTCTTGTCAAGTATGCTGCGTTTGAGTATGATGCACGAACCGCTGAACCCTTCTACACAACTATTGCCGAATGCGGCATAACGTTTTGCGGCAAAACGGTTCAGGTTGCCGTAAGTGAGCTTTACCATTAACCGCAGTGAGCGATAGCCTATGCCGAAAAGAAAACGGATAGGATATTTGATTCGCTTCCATCGGCGGTTGAGTTTCTTTTGTGCTTTCATGGTTTCGAGCCTGTCGTTGGAGCAGGGAGACATCGCTTCGAGCCCCTGGCTCTCCATGACCTCCATAATTCCGCAGTCCCAACCTGCAGTCAGCAGTACGTCGTTGTTTACAAAAACCATGCAATCGTACTTTGCGGCGTCGATCCCCTGATTCTGGCAATACGGATAGGAGTAGTTGGCTTCGTTCTCGATCATCACGTCGGCTCGCTCGCGCCAAAATTCGCGACTTCCGTCCGTGGAGTTGTTGTCGATCACTATCAGCTCGTACTCAAGCGAGGTGTTCCTAGTCATCCATTCGTAGAATAATTTATTCGCTCCCAACAGATTCGAGCAGGTAACAATAATGCTTAACATATTTTTGTTTAATTGTCAATTGTCCATTGTCAATTCGTCGCTTCGCCGAAGCAACGAAGGATTTCCTCATGGTCGTCGAAGTGGTGAGTCCGGTCGCCGATGATCTGGTATGTCTCGTGGCCTTTGCCTGCTATGAGTATAATGTCGCCGCTGCGCGCCATCATTGCGGCGGCCTTTATAGCCTCCCCGCGGTCGGTGATCGTCAGCCAGCGCCTCGAACCGGTGAGGCCTGCCGTCATGTCGGCGATGATATCTTCCGGCTTTTCGTTGCGCGGGTTGTCCGATGTGAATATCGCGGTGTCGCTGCCCTCAAGGGCTATGCGCGCCATTTCGGGACGCTTCGTCTTGTCGCGTTTGCCGCCGCAGCCCACCACCACGAATAGCTTGCCGCCACCCTGCCGCAGGTCGTTTATGGTGTCGATCACATTACTCAGCGCATCGGGTGTGTGTGCGTAATCTATTATGGCCGTCACGCCCGAGGCCGAACGAACGGTTTCGAAACGCCCGCTCACGGGGGTGAGAGTACTCAGGGCGGTAAGTGCTTCATCCTTGCCGGCGCCCAGCAACCGCGCCGCGCCATATACTGCGGTGAGGTTGCTGGCGTTGAACCGTCCGAGGAACTTTACCCACACCTGTTCCGAGTCGAGTTCCAGCAGCATCCCTTCCGGTACGGTTTCGAGTATGCGGCACTTGTAGTCGGCGAACGATTTCAGAGAATATGTTTTGACATTTGCGGCGGTATTCTGCACCATGACGCCGCCGTTGCGGTCGTCGGCGTTAGTCAGGGCGAAAGCGCCTTTGGGCAGAGAGTCGAAGAAGAGTTTCTTAGCCCTGATATATTCGGCGAAAGTGCCGTGGTAGTCGAGGTGTTCGTGGGTTATGTTGGTGAATATGCCGCCCGCGAATTCCAAGCCTGCGATCCGTTGCTGCACTATGCTGTGCGAACTGACCTCCATGAAGCAGTAGTCGCATCCGCAGTCCGCCATTTCGGCCATCATGGCGTTGAGGCGGATGGCGTCGGGGGTGGTGTGGGTCGATTCTATGGCTTTGTCGCCTATGCGGTAGGTGACCGTCGAGATAAGCCCCGCCTTGTAACCGAGCGCACGGAACATATCGTAGAGCAATGTAGCTATGGTGGTCTTGCCGTTGGTGCCCGTGACTCCCACCAGCTTGAGCTTGCCGCTCGGCGAGCCGTAAAACAGCGACGCCATACGTCCCACTTCCGCCGCACTGTCCGTGACCCTGATGTAAGTAACACCCCCAGCCTGCTTTTCGGGCATCCGCTGGCACACTATGGCGGCGGCTCCCGAACTTACTGCCGTATCGATATAGTCGTGCCCGTCGCTCGCAGTGCCGGCTACGGCAAAGAACAGCGCTCCGGGCGTCACGTTACGTGAATCGAATGTTAGCGAAGATACCTCCGCAAGATCGCTTCCGGCTATCTCCGCCACAGCGGTATTTTCAAGCAACTCTTTAAGTAACATTTTTTTAATTTTCCATTTATTTAAGCGTAAGCGTTACCGTACTCCCCGGGCGTACCGGATCACCGGCCTTGGCCGACTGGCTCACGACACGTCCCTTGCCGCTGAATTTCACGTCGACACCCTGCCTTTCGAGCAGAAACAGTGCATCCTTGAGACCCATTCCCACCACCGATGGCATTGTGTCGGCCTTGGGGGTCAGCGCTATGACCTTCACCCTCGCAGAGTCGGGCTTTGTCACGCCCCAGCCCCGGCTGCGCCTGCCCAGACCGGTGACTACGTCCAATTCTTCGGAAGCGGTATATATTTGTCTCAGACTGCCGCCTTTGACGGGGATCGTGTCGGCTACGGTTCGCGGTTCTATCTCTGCGAGCCAATTACTGTCGAGCGCGTAAACCCTGTCAGCTATGGCCTGGAATGCCGGAAGTGCGAGTGCGGCGCCGTAATATTGGTTCCTTGCGCCTGGGCCGTTGTAGGTTTTAATGGACACTATGCAACTGTATTTGGGCTTGTCGGCGGGAAAGTAGCCGACGAACGAGGAGAGGTATTGCCTTCCGCCCTTACTGTCGGCGTAGCCTCCTCCGGGAAGCACCATTTGGGCGGTCCCTGTTTTGCCCGCCGCTTTATAGGCTTTGTCTTTCAGCGCCGATCCCGTACCGCTGAACACCACCTCTTCGAGCGACTCGTGGATTGTCCTAAGGGTCTTGTCGGAGCATATTTCGGGATTGAGAACCTCTTTCCCGAAACGTTCCACCATCCGCCCGTTCTCGGTCACGGCCGTGACAAGCCTCGGAGCCACCATCTCCCCTCCGTTGGCGACGGCGTTGTAGAGCATAAGGGTATGTATAGGCGTGAGTTCCAATGCATATCCGTAGGACATCTTCATTAGCGATATGTCGTCCCAAGCGGTCTCCCTGCGCCGCCGGGGGTCTTTTATGACGGGATTCATGCCGCCCTGAAGCTGCATATCTATCCGGCGGTTGATGCCCAGACCGTTGATGAAATCCACGAAACGTTCGGGTTTCTCACCGTATTCCCTGGTGATCGTCTTCACGAAACCTATGTTCGACGACTTGGCCATTACCATCTTCAGAGAGGTCTTTCCCAGGATATCGTGATCCTCCACGAGATATTTTCTGCCGCCGGGTCTGGGTTCATAGTAATATTTGCCGTCGGAGGTGCAGTCCACCTGCATATTTATGTCATATCCGGCCTCTTCCAGAAGCGCCATCAGCGAGACGAGCTTGAATGTCGAACCCGGTTCGGCGCGCATGGTTATGGCATGGTTGACATCGTCGCGCACGGTGTTGCCGTAGCGGGTAAGGTTGGAGATAGCTCTGATCTCGCCCGTCTCCACGTCCATTATGACGGCCGTGCCTGCCATGGCGTTGTGGGTGAGCAGTTGTTTGCGCAGTTCGCTTTCGGCTATGTCCTGCATATTGATGTCTATGGTGGTGACGATGTCACGGCCGTTCCTGGCTTCGACATTATCCTTGTCGACCACCGGCACCCAGATATCCCTTACGAGCCTGACGCATTTGTTCTTCCCCGGCCTGCCGGCAAGGGCGTAGTCGAACGAGTGTTCGAGGCCGAAGCCGCGGCTTTCGATGGTGTCGGCCGGATCGTTGCCCGCCGCTTTAAGCACCTGCGGACGTCCCAGTGTACGGGCTGCCAGCGTGCCGTAAGGTCTGTAACGCTCCTTGTCGTTACTGTACATCAGGCCGCCGCCCAACCGTCCCCTGTTGAATATGGGGAAAGTTTTCATGCGGTCGAGTTGCAGTTGGTTCACCGTTTCACGCATTAGGGACTGGTTCATGCTGCCCGGACCGCCCTTGTCGGCTTTGGCCTTTATCTCCCTGAGCCGCCTGAGGAAAAAATCCCTCGAATGGATCGGTATGGCTCTGGCGAGACTGTCGGCCAGCGCACGCACTTGGGTGTCGAACTCCCCGGCCGTCATGTTGAGAACGGTGAAATCGAGCGTTATGTCGTAAGATGGCGAGTCGGCGGCCATGATGCGCCCGTCGCGGGCGTAGATGTTGCCGCGCGAAGCTGCTACGGGAATGGTGCGGAAGCATATATAGTCCGACCGGTTGCGGAGCGGCGTACCGTTGGGGCCGTACTGGGTGATTATTATCATCGCGAAGATGGCGACGGCTACCACGGCGAATACGACATAAAGAAGCCGCACGCGCTTCATTATGCCTTTCTTTATGCTTTGCGAACGCGGATTCGCGCCTGCTGTCCGGTTATCCGTTGCCATAAGACCTTATTTGCCTTTCTTAACTATTTTCGGTGGTGTACGTGGTTCTTCGAGCGGCAGGCCGCGTTTCTTCACCTCGTCTACTATGCGGCTGTGGCGCGAGACATCCATCCGCATCGAGGAGAAGACCACCGACCGTGAGCGTTCTTCGTTGAGTTCCATGCGTTTGCGTATTTCCTCCCTCTGCAATCTTTGACAGTTGAAGTGTTGGGCTATATAAATAAAGACCAGCACGCAGCACCACAGGGCCAACGGATACCAGCGCCTGACCTTTTTGCTGTATATGATGTCGCCGGTAATGACGCCGCTCACATTGCGGGCCGCCTTGCTTCGCGGCGCTCCGGAGCGGGGCGGTGTGGCGCGCCCAGCCGGTTTTTCGTCTCCGGTCCTCTCTTTTGCCATATGTTGTTTTTCCGTCATAATTTTTCTGCGGCTCTTAGTTTGGCGCTTCTCGAACGCGGGTTGGCGGCGATCTCCTCCCCGCCGGGGACTACGGCTTTGCGCGTTATGAGTTTGAACGGCGAAAGCGGCCTGCCGTAAAAATCCTTCTCTATGCCGCCCGAAAAATTGCCGCTCCGCATGAAATTTTTGACCATCCTGTCCTCCAGCGAGTGATATGATATGACCACCAGCCTTCCGCCCGGCCTGAGCATTTTCAGGCTCTGTTCGAGGGCCATCCGGAGGGCTTCCATCTCTCCGTTCACCTCTATGCGCAATGCCTGGCAGAGTTTCGACAGGAATGTACGCGGGTCTTTTTTCGGGGTACACGGCGCCACGGCATCGACAAGTTCCTGCATGGTCTCTATCGGCGAGACCGCTCTGGCGCGCTCTATGCAGTTGGCTATCTTGTAGGGGGTGTCGAGCTCGCCCCACTCGCCGAATATACGGGTCAGGCGATCGTGGTTGTAATTGTTGACCACGTCGCGGGCGGTCAACCTTGCCCGGCCGTTCATTCTCATGTCGAGCCTGCCTTCGTGACGGAAAGAGAAGCCCCTATCCGGAGTGTCGAAATGGTGCGACGACACGCCCAGATCGGCGAATATGCCGTCGACCTCTTCCACGCCGCGCATCCGTAGTTGCGAACGCATAAAACGGAAGTTGCTCTCGATGAATGTGAAACGGGTGTCGGATATCGCTGCCGCAACCTCCTTGGCGTCGGCATCCTGGTCGAATGAGAAAAGCCTGCCGCCTTTGCCCAGAAGAGAAAGTATCATCGACGAATGCCCGCCGCCCCCGAATGTGAGGTCGGCATATGTGCCGCCGGGTTCTACACCCAACAGTTCGACGGACTCCTCCGCCAGTACCGGAACATGGTATTCACTCATTATCTGTTACTTAATTATTCAGCTTCGGACAGGTAATAATTCTTGTAAAGTTACGGGTTTTCAGCATAACTTACAAATGGAAAATCGAGGGAGTTTGAATAAAATTTGGAGTGTGGAGCTTTTTAGTGTGGAGTTTTGGTGCAAACTTAAAACAACATCTTAATACTACAGTTACGCAGTTTTGTTCGCCGTTGCCCCCCGACTCTTACCTGCCACTGACGGGTTTTCTGTAATCCCCGTCGCCTCGCTTCGTAAACCTGTTGGCCAACAGGGCTTTAATGGAGAAAATATTCTCTTCCGCAGGGTCTGCCGCTATTTCGCACCCGCCCAACACCTTGATCTTTTCCTCCAGCAGGCGGATAACGATTTTACCGATGCCTCTGTTTAAATACTCCTCTTCACCGATCAGATAGCCGATCTCATATGTGTGGTTCGGCTCGGATACATCGCCGTACAGCGTTTCGAAATCGTGCACTTCCTCCCGGATGTCCTTCAGAAAAAAGCAGTCGGCGTAGAGGCAATATCCTATTTTCCGGTTGTTATGACAGACGATGAAGTGTGTTAGGAAGCCATATTTGTCGTCCTTATCGGTCACTTCATCCAGCCACGCCTCTCGCTGCCGTTCTCCGTCCGGGCATAGGCGTTTGTAGATATATTCTTTATTCAACCATCGCTCGAACAAGGGTATGTCTTCGTCTTGAAAGGGCTTTAGTAAGATTTGGTCTTTGGTGATTATCTTGTCTGTGGTCTGCATCTATCGGCAAATATAACTTCTTTCTCCGACACATCGGTTATCGGCAATCGCTGTATTTATAAACTTTCCGCCCGCTTCCTGCCTTTGCCCGGAATGACAGTAACATACAAGCCGCGCGATAAAATCGCGCGGCTTGTATGATATTCTCAAATTTTCAAATCGCCTTACTTTAGCTGCCCTGCTGTTTCGGCCAAACGGATAAGTTCACGGCGATATCCGCGCGGGTCGTCATCGAGCCCGCGTTCGGCGTAGCGCACCACCATGTCGTAGGTCGCATCACCCTTGAAATCGGAGTCGCGAAGCAGTTGGGCGAACATTGCCGCCGATGCCGCGAAATTGAAGTCGGCCGAATTATTCTTGGTACTTCCGTCTTTCACCACGGTCTCGATCATCTTGCTTTCGTTGCCGTCGGGTTCTTTGTAGCGTAGTTTCACAGTCATGAGTTCGCCGCCGCCCGAAATGGATTTACTGTTCTTTTCAGGCTGGTATTTGAGCGGGTCTATGCTGCCCGGAGCCCCTTCGACGCCCACCGGGACAACTTCGTAGAGGGCGGTGACCGTATGCCCGGCGCCGAGTTCGCCAGCGTCGACCGTGTCGTCGTTGAAGTCTTCGTCCCTCAGCAGCCTGCTCTCGTAGCCGACCAGACGGTAGGACTGTACCGTGGCGGGATTGAACTCGACCTGTATCTTCACGTCTTTGGCGACGGCGTACATGGTCGAGCCGAATTCATTGACCAGAACACGGTTGGCTTCCTGCATATTGTCGATGTAGGCGTGGTTGCCATTGCCTTTCTCGGCGAGGGTCTGCATTTTTGCGTCCTTGTAGTTACCCATGCCGTAACCGAGGACGGTGAGGAACACGCCGCTTTTGCGTTCGGTCTCTATCAGGGTTTCGAGTTCACCCACACCCGACACTCCCACGTTGAAATCGCCGTCGGTGCAGAGTATCACGCGGTTATTACCTCCTTCGATAAAGTTTTTACGTGCCACCCCGTAGGCCAGCTTTATGCCCGCCCCGCCCGCAGTGGAACCGCCTGCCGTGAGCCCGTCGAGGGCTTCGCGGATCTTCTGCCTGTCGCTCCCGGGGGTCGATTCAAGTTTGATACCCGCCGCACCTGCGTATACGACTATGGCAACGCGGTCTTCGTCGCGCAGGTTGTTCACGAGGAGTTTCATCGACGACTTAACCATGTCGAGCCTGCCGTACATTGAGCCCGATACGTCTATAAGGAATACGAAATTCGATTTCGGCAGATTCTTCGTGGGTATCTCTTTAGCTTTTACGCCTATGCTTACCAACCTGTGGGCAGCGTTCCACGGGCAGGCGCCTACTTCGCAGGTTATTTTCACAGGGTCGTTGCCTGTCGGTTGCGGATATCCGTAGTCGAAATAATTGACGAACTCCTCGACGCGCACTGCATCGCGGGGCGGAAGTTCTCCGGAATTGATCATCCGGCGGGCATTGCTGTACGACGCGCCGTCGACATCGAGCGAAAAGGTCGAGAGCGGCGAGCGTGCCACGGAATTGAACCTGTTCTCACTGAACGACGAGTACTCTTCGGCGTCCATGGCGTCGTAGTCGTAAAGGAGGTAAGAGGACGATATTTCCGCTTGAACTATTTTTAAGCCGGAGACCTGTCCCTTCATGGCATCCGCTACATTGGCGGTGCCGTATCCTATGACTATCTCTTCTGCCTGATCGACTACATCGGTTTTCATGACCACATCGAGCTTGCCGTTCTTTACTTTATGTTCCTGAGTTTGGTAACCCAAACTTGTAAAGATGAGTTTCGCGCCTTTAGGTACGGTGAGGGTGTATCGGCCGTCTATTCCGGTGACGGCCGCGTTTTGCGTGTCTTTTTCGATGACGGATACGCCGATAAGCGGTCGTTTTTCTTCGTCGGTCACGATTCCGCTGACGGTAATACTTTGTGGGGCGGCGCCGGTGGATATGACGGCGAACGCGAGGAATAGGGAAAGTTTCAAAATGTTTTTCATAATAATATGTTTTAGGTGCTTTTTCCCATTATTGATGCGCGTTTATGCCGAAATTCATAAATCATATTAAAAATAATTATATTTGTCCTTATTACGAAAAAAGAATCGATGACAGCCGCTCATGACATACCGTCGCTCAGCGACTCACAATTGCTCGCACTGCACCTGCAAAGCGGCACCAACGAGTATCTGGGACAGCTCTACACCCGATATATCCAGTTGGTTTACGGGGTTGCCCTAAAGTATCTGCGCAATATGGACGACGCGGGCGATGCGGTGACAGCCATATTCGAAGAACTTGCAGCGAAGATAGGGCGTTACGAAATAGGGGAGTTCCGCCCGTGGCTTTACACGGTAACCAAAAACTACTGTATGCAGAAGCTGCGCAGGAAAGTGCGCGAGATACCGGTAGACTTCAGCGACCGTATTATGGAAAACGCAGCCTTCACGCATCTATTAAGCGAGGAAAAGGACGAAAGGCTTCTTGCCGCCCTCGAGAAGTGTATGGAAAAGCTTCCCGAGAAGCAACGCGAGTGCATAGGCCTGTTCTTCTTCAACAACAAGTCGTATGCCGACATCACGGCGGCGACGCGCTACCAGTTGAAAAGCGTTAAGAGCCATATACAGAACGGCAAGCGCAATCTGAAAATATGTATGGACAAGGGGAACGATGAAACTGATTGATTATATAAAAGGGACGCGCCGCGGACGCGAGGCGAACGCGATCGAACGGGAGGCCATGGAGGATCCGTTCCTCGCCGACGCCATCGATGGATATGAGTCCGTTTACGGCAGCCATTCCGAAATTATCGCCCGCCTGGAGGAGAGGATCGCCAAACGAGCCGCCCGAAAGCGCAGGGTGAGGCCGGTTGCCGCGCCGCTGCACGGCGATACGGTTGTCGCCGAAGGTACTCCGGCTTCTGCGGAGCGATCGCGCAGGGGGGCGGGAAAGGATTCGGGCGACAAGGGGCGCGGGAAACCCGGCCGCTCTTATCCGTGGCTTATGTGGTCGGCTGCCGTCGTGCTGGTCGCTGCGTCGGCGGGGCTTTTGTGGCATCTTACCGATACGCGCCCTTCCGCGGAGGATATGATGCGTGTGGCGACTATGGAAACGGAGAGGATCCCGATGCCCGATACGGCGGCACAGGAGTCTTTGGCGTACGTGACCCAAGTGGATGGGATAGACGAAGACACCATTCCGATACAAGACTCCGGGCGGTCTGTCGAGTCCCTCCCGACGCAGGTCGCACAGGCGGAGCATACTCCCGCACAGCAGACTGAAACCCCTGCCCGGACGGAGAAACAAACCACGGCGGTAATCGCAGACCTTTTCGAAATGGTTAATAACGACACACAGATAGACACCAAAATCGATTTTCTTGAATTTGCAGAAGAAATGACCATACCGGAGCCTGAGGCCGCAAAAGAGAGTTCAGGTGATCGGATTGCCGTGCGTGGCAGGGTGACGGATGAAAATAATGACCCTCTTATCGGCGTGACCGTTATCGAAAAAGAAACCCGAAACGCGGCTGTGACCGGTGTGGACGGAGAGTATGTCATAGAGGCTAAAGAAGATGCCGTCCTTGCCTTTTTTTCTCTGGGCTATGAGTCCGAGGAGCGCAAGGTTACGAGAGGGGAACCAGATGCGGTAAGAATGAAAGCCGACAAGAGCTTGTTGGCGGAGACGGTTGTTATCGGTTATGGCACGGGAAAGAAGATCGACACTGCCGTCGAGCCCGTTGTCGCGGCAAAGCCTACGGCTAATATCGCCGAAGCTGTACAGGGGCAGGTATCGGGTCTTCAGATAGAAACGCGGGCAACCGATGTCGAAGGCCATAGGCATCTACCCGACACGGTTGTCAATGAAGAGTTCATGGAATACTTCCGCGCGAACAGCAAACTTCAGGTGAATCCGGAAGGCGAGCGCACCAAAGGAGCCGTCACCGTCGAGTTCCGCGTGAACGACAAGGGTGTGCCGTCCGCCATACAGATCATATCGGGATTCTCCGTGGAGACCAATCACGAGGTAATAGACCTTCTGGTCAAAGGCCCCCTTTGGACGCCTACCAAAGGCAAACGGGTGAGAATGGTTATCGAGTACGAATGACCTTTGGAAATTCCAAACAAGCTCTAAATACAAAGAGCCTGTCTCGGAGAGAGAGACAGGCTCTTTTTTGTCAGTTTTTTACCCCCTACGAGAGCGTTTCCATATAAGCGATTCTCAGAGGCTCAAATTTTTGTTTTGAGACAGATTCTTTGCGTTTAGTTCATTGTCAATTTAACTACCCTAAGTTGCAGTTCGGCCAACTGAGTGTCCGTTATGGGCGAGGGGGCGTCGATCATGACGTCGCGGCCGGAGTTGTTCTTCGGGAAGGCGATATAGTCGCGTATCGAATCGGAGCCTCCGAAGAGCGAGCAGAATCGGTCGAAACCGAATGCTATACCTCCGTGAGGGGGAGCTCCGTAGCGGAACGCGCTCATGAGGAATCCGAACTGGCTCTCCGCCGATTCGGGTGTGAATCCCAATACTTCGAACATTTTGGCCTGCAATGCGCTGTCGTGTATACGGATCGAGCCGCCGCCTATTTCCACCCCGTTCACCACGAAGTCGTAAGCGTTGGCGCGTATATTGCCGGGGTCGGTATCGAACAGTGGTATGTCTTCCGTTTTGGGCGATGTGAACGGGTGGTGCATGGCGTAAAAACGCTTGGTCTCCTCGTCCCATTCGAGCAGGGGAAAGTCGATTACCCACAGCGGTTTGAATACGCTCTTGTCGCGCAGTCCGAGGCGGCCTCCGAGTTCGAGACGCAGGTCGCCGAGCGCCGAGAGGCTTTGCTTTCTGTCGCCTGCAATGATGAATATCATGTCGCCCGCCTTCGCACCGCACTCTCCGGCTATCGATGCCAACTGTTCGGGTGTGAAGAACTTGTCGATGCTCGATTTTACCGTACCGTCCTGTTCCATACGTATCCACACCAGACCTTTGGCTCCCACCTGGGGACGCTTCACGAATTCGGTCAGTTCGTCGATCTGCTTGCGCGTGTATGCGGCGCACCCTTCAGCTACTATGGCGCCGATGTATTCCGCCGAGTCGAACACCGTGAACCCGCTTCCTTTGGCTTTGGCCGTCAGGTTGCGGAACTCCATTCCGAAACGTATGTCGGGCTTGTCGGAACCGTAGCGTTCCATTGCTTCGTGCCACGTTATGCGGGGGAACTTGTAGCTCATATCCACGCCAAGCGTCTCCATGAACAGGTATTTGGCCATTCCTTCGAATATTTCCAGCACATCCTCCTGCTCCACGAATGCCATTTCGCAGTCTATCTGCGTGAATTCGGGCTGGCGGTCGGCACGCAGGTCTTCGTCGCGGAAGCAGCGCACGATCTGGAAATATCTGTCGTATCCGGAGACCATCAGAAGTTGCTTGAACGTCTGCGGCGACTGCGGCAGCGCGTAAAATTCACCCCCGTTCATGCGCGAAGGTACAAGAAATGCGCGAGCGCCCTCCGGCGTATCCTTGATAAGGAACGGCGTCTCTATCTCGAGGAAGCCGTGCCCGTCCAGATAGCGGCGGACGCTTTGCGCCATTCGGTGGCGGAGCATCATAGCCCTCTGGAGCGGCGGACGGCGCAGGTCGAGGTAACGGTACTTCATGCGCAGGTCGTCGCCCCCGTCGCTGTTCTCCTCGATGGTGAAAGGCGGCGTGTCGGCCGCACCGAGTACGGTCAGGCCGGTAATGGCGATCTCTATGTCGCCGGTAGGCATCTTTGGATTCTTCGCCGAACGTTCGACGACCCTGCCCGTAACCTGTATGACGAATTCGCGGCCGAGCGACGAAGCTGTCCGTTTGACATCTTCGGGCGAATTCTCATCCACCACCAATTGCGTTATACCGTAGCGGTCGCGTATGTCGATGAATGTCATTGCACCCAGATCGCGTGCTTTCTGTACCCATCCGGCAAGCGTTACCGTTTCATTCAGATTTCCGGCGCGGAGTTCACCGCAAGTATGTGTTCTGTACATAATTATTAAATTGACAATGGAAAATTGAAAATTGACAATGATAAATGTTTCATTTTCAAATTTCCCAATGGTTTTTATTATTTTTGCAAAATCAACTTCCAAAGGTAAGGATTTTAATGGACAGAGAATACGGCAGGGACGAAATTTTTATGCTTGCGGCAATTTCCGAGGCGCGCCGCGCGTTAGAAAAAGGCGAGGTACCCATAGGGGCGGTCGTGGTGGCCGGCGACAGGATAGTGGCGCGGGGTCATAATCTCGTGGAGACGCTGTCGGATGCCACCGCCCATGCCGAGATGCAGGCGCTCACGGCGGCGATGAACGCGGCGGGTGGCAAATACCTGCCGGAGTGCACGCTCTATGTTACCGTGGAGCCGTGTGTGATGTGTGCCGGGGCTTCGGCCTGGGCACAGATAGGTTGTATAGTTTACGGGGCGGCCGATCCCAAGAGAGGCTACTCGACCATAGCGGCCAATATACTGCATCCTAAAACGAAGGTAGAGAACGGTATTCTGGAAGCGGAATGCCGGGCGCTTATGTCGGATTTTTTTAAGACTCTCAGAGATTGATGTATATTTTAATGTTTAAAAGTAGTGAAAATTGCGAAAAAGTTATAATTTTGCCGTTCGCGAATTTATGGAATTCCCGCAGGGGGATCGTCTTATTATCGAACACACACAATAACTAAACAATACAAATTAATAGTCATGAAGAAAGTTAAATTATTACTTGTGCTGGCCGCCGCGTCGTGTATCTGTGGAGCGGCATCGGCACAGACCCTTAACGATGTAAATACCAAGTACAACGAAGCTGCCGCCCTGATCACGGCAAAGCAATACGACAAAGCCATACCCGTGCTGGAAGCCACTATCGACATGGGCCTTACCGTAGGTGCTGATGCTTCGTCGACAGTAAGTCAGGCGCAAAAGCACCTGCCCGGACTCTATTTGCGATATGGTGCGGCACTTTGCGGCGCCGGCAAACTCGAAGAAGGGATAGTACAACTTATGAAAGCGGTCGAACTCGGCGAATTTTACGACACGAATACCGAACGTCAGGCACGCAGCGCCATTTCAACGGCATACAAGGTGATGGGCGGTGAAGCTTTCAATTCAGAAGACTATGCCAGAGCAATAGAGATATTCGCGAAGGGATACGAGGTCGATCCTACAAATACCGAGCTCGCGTCGTATCTTGCAGACAGTTACGCCGAAAGCGGCGATCTGGATAACGCATTGAAGATTTACAGCGATATAGCAGCCCTCGAATCGCGCCACAGTCGTTATAAAGAGGCTGCCGGAGCTGCCAGGGAGAAGATAATGTATTACCTTACGCTCCGTGCAAGGGAAATGGCAGGCAACGGCCAGGTTGAAGACGCCTATAAAATGTTCGGCGACATTCTCGCGAGCGACCCCTCCAATGCCGATGTTCACCTTATGAGGATCCAGACCGCCACCAATGCATCGCATTGGAGCAGGGTGATAGAGTGGGGTGAAGATGCCGCCGCCGCTCAGACCACACCGGAAAGGCAGTCCGACATTTACTTCTTCCTCGGCGCCGCTTACCAGAATTCCGACAACGTCCCCACGGCTATCGCCACATATGAAAAAGTAACGGCCGGAGCCAATGTCGCCAAAGCCAGGGAGCAGATAAACCTTCTGAAGAACCAGGCTAAATAAATGGGAAATTGAAAATTATTTCCATGTCAAAAATATGAATCCGCCCCGATACTTTGTCGGGGCGTTTTTATATGTACACTTTGCTATGGAACAAAATTATTTCAAACCAAAATATTTCATATTTGTGTATCTTTGCCCATACTAATTTCATTGTCAATTGCCCACTGTCAATTATAAGGTAGAACTTCTGGCTCCGGCGCGAAATCGCGAAACGGCCGTTGCCGCCGTGGATTTCGGTGCCGACGCGCTCTATATGGGTGCTCCCGCGTTCGGGGCGCGCCATGCCGCGGGTAACTCCGTCGACGATATAGCCCGGACAGTCGCCTATGCCAGGCCTTACGGTGTCAGGGTTTATGCCACACTCAACACCCTGCTTTTCGAGAATGAGTTGGAGGAGGCGCGGCGTATGGCTCTCGAACTGATATCGGCGGGAGTGGATGCACTCATAGTGCAGGATATGGCATATATGGAAATGGGGCTCGAAGGTGTCGAGTTCCACGCTTCCACGCAGATGTTCAATGCTTCGCCGGAGAAGGTGGGGTTTCTCGAAAAGGCGGGTTTCTCGCGTGTGATACTCGAACGGGGATTGAGCCTCGGACAGATCGAAGCGATAAGAGCGGCCACGAATGTCGAACTGGAGTGTTTCGTACACGGGGCTATATGCGTATGTAACAGCGGCCGTTGTTGGATGAGCCGTACGATGGGGCCCAGGAGCGGCAACAGGGGCGAGTGCAGCCAGCCGTGCCGTCTGACTTATGATCTGGTAGATTCCGGCGGCCGGATACTGATGAGGAACAAGCATCTGCTGTCGGTTCATGACCTCGATCTTTCGGAGCGCATAGGCGATCTGCTCGACGCGGGGATAACCTCGTTCAAGATAGAGGGACGGCTGAAAGACGCGGCCTATGTTAAGAACACGGTCGGTTATTACCGGCAAAGGATAGACGCTGAAATGGCTCTTCGAAAGGGCTTTGTGCGTGCCTCGTCGGGAGAGTCGCTCCATGATTTCATTCCGGATCCCGACAAGACCTTCACAAGGGGGCGTTCGGAATATTTCTTCGACGGTAAGCGCCGCGGCGTAGCGTCGTTCGATACATCCAAGGCTGTCGGGAGTCATATCGGTACTGTCGTTCGTTCGGGCGGCGAATGGTTCGAACTCGACGGCGATACGACACCGGGGGCGGGCGACGGCATTTGCTTCATTTCGGGAGGCTCTCTCGCAGGTGCAAATATAAACAAAGTGGAGGGGCGGCGCATATTTCCCAACAGGGAGTGCGCTCTGGCTCCGGGGACGGCCGTTTACCGCAATTACGACCATGCTTTCACACAATCGCTGGAGCGCAGCCGCACACGGCGTGTCATAGATGTGAAGGCCGCAGTAGACTTTTTGCATGAAGGCGTTAGGCTTTCGCTCGAGGATGCCGACGGAGTGAAGGCGACGGCGGAACTTAACGGTTCGTTCGAGCCGGCCAAAGATACTGCCGCAATGACCGCCACCATTAAGGCGCAGATAACACGGAGCGGCGATACCATATTCAGGATAACCGGCGTGGAATTCGCGTGGAACGCGGGCGATGCAGTGAAAGCGGAATGCATAGTGCCGTTCATTCCCGTTTCGGTTATCAACTCCTTGCGAAGGAACGGTTTGGAACGCCTGATGGCTGCGCGAGTGAACAGACCGCCCGAGAGGAATATAGCGCAGGCCGACAAAGACTATCCTTATAGGTCGGATTCGGCGGGCGGCGAGGAGAACATTACCAACAGTCTGGCCGGCAGGTTTTACCGCAGGCACGGGGTAGTCGATATCGAGCCCGGCCTCGACTTGCAGGAGAGTATGGCGGGGCGTCGGGTGATGCGCACGCCTTATTGCATAAGGAGGGAGACAGGGATGTGTCTGCGCGACAACCCGTCCGGGCAAGGCCGGTTGACGCTAGTTCATGGCTCCGACCGTTACCGTCTGGAGTTCGACTGTGCGGAATGCTCGATGAATGTGGTGTATGAGTTATGAGCGTGGAATTTATATTTTGTTTGGAACTTTTCGTTCCCGCTCTTGGGGATTCTTCGGACTTACATATGTATGGCGTAAATTTATTAATTGAAAACAATTGAAATGCAAGGTCTTGAAATGCTTACCCCTGTGTGGGAGGATTACGAACTGATAGACAGCGGCGACTTCGAAAAGCTCGAACGCTGGGGGCGGTGGGTGACCGTGCGTCCCGAGCCGCAGGCGATATGGCACAAGGGGCTTCCGCAGCAGGAGTGGGAGAGGCTCTCCACGGCTATATTCCGCCGCGAGGCCGGCAGCGAGGAACGTGGACGCTGGCTGCTCGCGCCGGGAATGCCCGAACAGTGGATGGTGGCCTACGGCTACAAGGAGCTGTCGCTCCGTATGAGACTCGGCCTGACATCGTTCAAGCACGTGGGGCTTTTCCCGGAGCAGGCCGAGAATTGGAATTTCATATACGATTCGGTGAGGGAGATTTCCCCGTATTGCGGCGAGCCCCCAAAGGTGCTCAATCTGTTCGCATACACGGGAGGCGCGTCGCTTGCCGCCCGCGGGGCAGGGGCCGACGTCACCCATGTCGATTCCGTCAGGCAGGTGGTGTCATGGTCATGGTCGCGCGGGAATATGGAACTGAGCGGTATGGACAATATACGCTGGGTGGTCGACGACGCGCTGAAGTTCGTACGCAGGGAGGTCAAGCGCGGCAGACGGTACAACGGCATCATACTCGACCCTCCGGCCTACGGACGGGGACCCGACGGAGAGAAATGGGTGCTCGAACAACACCTCGGCCAGATGCTGGAGTGCTGTGCGGAGTTACTCGCACCGGAGAACAGTTTTCTCGTACTCAACCTTTATTCTATGGGGTTGTCGGCTCTGCTGGCCAGGAGCGCTGTCAACCAGTTGTTCCCCGTACCGGCACGGGAGCAATTCGGTGAACTGTTCTTTTACGACAGGGCGGGAAGGACACTTCCGCTGGGAGTTTATTACAGGTGCAGGTATTGATCCAATTGATAATTGCGGCGCCGCGACAGGAAAAAAATGAAAAAAACGGGATAAATATTTGGAGTGAATAAAATTTGCTATATATTTGCACTCGCAATTGGAAAATGTGAGCAAAGTTGCGGTCGCGCGAACATTTTACAATTGCTTCACGAGGGAGCATAGCTCAGCTGGTTCAGAGCATCTGCCTTACAAGCAGAGGGCCGGGGGTTCGAATCCCTCTGCTCCCACAGAGGAAAACAGCAACCATCATTTCGGATGGTTGCTGTTTTTTTATGCCGAATTTACCGCGTCATGGAGTAGGGCTTGTCTTCCATGGCCGTTCCGCGGCGCTTGTCGGGGGTGGCGCCCATTTCGAATTCGAGAACTCCGCCGCGCATTATATCAGCGTGGGTTATGTACATCCTGTCGTGAGGGCGGCCATTGAGTTTTACCGACTGCACGTAGCGGTTGCGGTCGCTTACCTTCGGAGCTTTGATCTCCAAAGTGTTGCCGTTTTCGAGCGCCATGCGGATATAGGGGACATAGGGCGCTCCCAGAACATATTCCCCCGTCCCGGGGCATACCGGATAGAAGCCCATGGCGGAGAATATGTACCATGCCGACATCTGTCCGCAGTCGTCGTTGCCGCAAAGTCCGTCCTCGGAGTTGACATACATCCTGTCCATGATCATTCGCACACGCTCCTGCGTCTTCCACGGCTGCGACGTCCATGCGTAAAGGTAGGCGATGTGGTGGCTCGGCTCGTTGCCGTGGACGTAATTTCCTATGATCCCCTCGCGGGTTATATCCTCGGTATTCTCGAAGAATTTATCGGGCAGTTCCATTTCGAAGAGCCTGTCGAGCCGCTCGACGAACTTCCCGTCGCCGCCCATTACTGCGATAAGACCCTTGACGTCGTGCGGAACGAAGAAGGAGTAGTTCCACGAATTGCCCTCTATAAAACCCTGCCCGTGGGTGTCCAGCAGGTCGAACGGTTCTTTCCATTCACCGTTCTGCATTCGTGGCCTTGCGAATCCCGTCGCGGGGTCGAAAATATTCTTCCAATTCTCCGCCCTATTGCGATAGGTGGCCGCCAACTGCGCATCTCCGGCCGCGAGGGCGGTGTTGTAGATCGTCCAGTCGTCGTAGGCGTATTCGAGCGTTATGGAGGCTCCGCTTTCGCTGCGCTCGGAGGGGACGTATCCGAGCGCGCGGTACTCCTTTATGCCGTCGTAATAAGATACATCGGAGGAACTCACCATAGCCTCCAAAGCCAGATCCGCGTCAATCGGCTGTCCGGTCGCGATCGCATCGGCCAGCGCCGGAACGGAGTGATAGCCGATCATACACCAGTTCTCGTTGCCCATATGCGACCACACCGGAAGCGCTCCGTGTACGCTTTGACGCCAGTGCGCCAGCATTGAGCGCATCATATCGGCATTGCGGCTGCGGTTCATTATGTTGAACAGCGGATGCAGAGCCCTGAAAGTATCCCACATCGAAAAGACCGTGTAGTTCGTGAAGCCTTCGGCCGCGTGGATATTATGGTCTATGCCGCGGTATTTGCCGTCCGTGTCCATATATACCGAAGGATTGATCATGGTGTGGTAGAGCGAGGTGTAAAACATCGCCTTTTGGTCTTCGGTGCCCTCTATTTCGAATGATCCGAGCGCGCTGTTCCATTTTCGCCGCGCCTCGGCGCGGATCTCGTCGAAACTCTTTCCTGCGGTCTCGGCCGTCAGGTTCTCCAGCGCACCCGCCGCGCTTACCGCCGAGAGAGCGACCTTGATCTCGAGTTGCCCGCCGTCCGAGGGATCGAACTCGAACCACGAGACCACCTTGCGTCCCGACATCTCAGGAAAATCCTCGTTCTGTTGGAATTTCCTCCAAAATCCAGCATAATGGGGCTTCTGCCTGTCCTCATATCCGTAATGGACGATCGGTTTGGAGAACGACGCGGCAAAATAGGTGTAATTCTCCCTTGCCCAGCCGTTGGTAATGCGGTAACCGGTTATCAATGTGTCGCTTTCCACACGAATGCCAGCCCAGAGGGTCTTGCCGTCGTAGTTGTATATGCCGTGTTCGAGGTCTATGACGATCCTCTGGAGCTCATTTTCCGGATAGGTGTAGCGGTGTACTCCCGCACGTTCTGTCGCCGTCAGTTCGGCGCGGATGCCGCCCTCTTCGAGAGTCACTCCGTAATATCCGGGCGAGGCCGTCTCGGAAGATGCCGACTTCGCCGACCTGTATCCTGACAGCGGATCGGCGGTCGTACCTGGGTTGAGCTGCCTTGGACCAATTGTGGGCATCACCAGAATGTCGCCCAGGTCGGAGTGTCCCGTCCCGCTGAAGTGGGTATGGCTGAAGCCGACGATGGTCGGGTCGTCGTGCCGGTATCCGGCGCAATAACGGTACACATCCTTTTGATAGACGCCGCCGATGTTGTGCGGTATGGTGTCGGTGTCGGGGCTGAGCTGCACGATGCCGTGAGGAACACACGCCCCGGGGAAAGTGTGCCCCATTTTCACCGTTCCGATGAACGGGTTTACATAGGATGCCTTATCCTGTGGAAAAGATGTTGTCGCCGTGCAGGTCATGGTAAGTATCAGTAACAGGTTTTTTGTATTGAACATAGTTGGAATAAGTTTGCGGCTGGGGTGAAAGTTTCACAAAAGTAAAACAAAAAAACGGGCTGCGAAAAACTTGCAGGCTGTTTAGAGGTTATTTGAATCGAAACGTAATATTAGCCTGAGTTTGAGATAAGCGCAGCTTATTCCGGACTCAGACCTGTTCTGGAGCGGCTGTAGGCTGCGACTACTCCCTCCCCTACGGTTAGGGGAGGGCTGGGGAGGGGTGATCGAACACGTTGGCGGCTTTTAAAAGCCGCCAACGTGGATTCGGAATAAGAAAAACTAATTAGCAATAGCCTGTAAAACAAGAAAATATATGACTTTTCTTATCCCGAACTCACGTTAATATTAAGCGCTTTCCGGAAGATTTTATGTTTCAGAGGTTACCTAAACCGTTCAAAGACGCAAAGCTAATCCCTTTACATACCACTCACAATATGTACTTTGCCGAACGCTTACGCTATACAAAATTTAAGCCTCTGAGAATCGCTTATATGGAAACGCTCTCGTAGGGAGGTACGGATAAAATTGATAAAAAAGAGCCTGTCTTCAGAGTGAGACAGGCTCTTTTTTATGATAGCGTGTTTTTCAGATCATGGCTATTTCAGATCCATCTTGTCGATGAGGGCCTGCGTTTCGGGCTTGTGGCCGCGGAAATTGACGTAGAGTATCATGGGATGGCGGCTTCCGCCTTGCGACAGGATGTTGTCGCGGAAGGACTGTGCCACCTCGCGGTTGAATATGCCCTTTTCCTTGAACAGCGAATAGGCGTCGGCTTCCAGCACTTCAGCCCACTTGTAGCTGTAATAGCCGGCTGCGTAACCGCCCGAAAATATATGGCTGAATGAGGTGGCCATGATCGTACCATCCACTTCAGGAGCTATTGCCGTTGCTGCAATGGCGTCTTTTTCAAACTTCTCTATATCTACCGATATGGGTGCGGTGATGGAATGGAAAGCCATATCCTCCATTCCGAACGCAAGCTGGCGTATGTGCATATAGGCTGCCATATAGTTTTTGGCCTTTACGATCTTGTCGATAAGCTCCTGGGGCATTTTCTCTCCGGTTTTGTAATGCACGGCGAACAGATCGAGGAATTCTTTCTCCGTAGCCCAATTCTCCATTATCTGCGAGGGAAGTTCCACGAAGTCGCGGTAAACGTTGGTGCCGCTTATCGATGCGTACCTGCCTTCCGCGAAAAGTCCGTGCAGGCAGTGTCCGAATTCGTGGAGGAAAGTTTCGAACTCGTCGAATGTAAGAAGTGACGGGGTGGTTTCGGTCGGTTTGGTAAAGTTGCAACACATGGAGACCAGAGGGCGTACCTCCTCTCCGCCGGCCGTGGTGTACATCTCCCTGAAGTTGGTCATCCATGCGCCCGAACGCTTCGATTCGCGGGGGAAGAAGTCCATATAGAGTACGCCGGTAAAATCGCCGTTCTCCTCGAACACTTCATAGGCTACAACGTCGGGATGATAGACCTGAATATCCTTATTCTCTACGAAACGTATGCCGTAGAGTTTTTCGGCCAACAGGAATATGCCTTTTTTAACCGATTCGAGTTCGAGGTACGGTTTAACCTCCTCGTTATTGATGGCGTACTTCTCGGTCTTGTATTTCTCATTGAAATAGGCGAAGTCCCAGGGCATCAGCTTGAAATCGTTGCCGTATTTACCGCTTTTAAGAGCATACCGTTCGATGGTTTCGTAATCCTTGTCGCCGTATTTTCTGGTGTCGACCAGCAATTCTTCGAGGAAGCTGTCCACCGTCGGAACATTCTCCGCCATACGCTCCACCAATACATAGTCGGCGTAGGTGGCGTAGCCCAACAGGTTGGCCATTTCCAGACGTAGTTGTGATATGTCTTTGACAATCTGCTGATTGTCGTTGCTGTCGCCTTCAAAACATCTTGTGTAGTTCTTCCGCCAGAGTTCTTCTTTCAGTTCACGGTCGGAGGAGTAAGTCATGAACGGTATGTAGCTGGCCTGTTGAAGAGTGACCGTCCAGCCCTCTTCGCCGCGGGCTTTGGCTTCGGCGGCCATGCCTTCCCTGACGAATTCGGGAAGTTCGGCAACCTTGCCGGCCTGCGATGGAGGAATATTGAGTGAGAAAGCATTTGTGGCTGCCAGTACGTTCTGTTGGAACAGGAGGGTGTTTTTAGACAACTCTTCCGACAACCTGCGATACTCTTCTTTTTGCGCGTCGTCGAGTCCGGCGCCGCCGCGGACGAATGTTTTATATGTTTTTTCGAGCAGCGCTTTCTGTTCGTCGTCCAGTTCGAGTGCCGGGCGGGAATCGTATACCGTCTTAACTTTCTCGAAAAGCACGGGATTCAAGTTTATATCGTTGGAATAGGCTATGAGTTGCGGCTGAAGCTCCTGCGCCAGGGCCTGCATCTCGTCCGATGTTTCGGCGGAGTTCATTGTGAAGAATAACGTGGCGATTTGATCGAGTTGCTGTCCGCACATTTCGAGTGCGACGATCGTGTTCTCGAAAGTGGGAGTGTCGTTGTTGCCGATGATCGCCGCGACCTCTTTTTTAGCCTCGGCCATTGCGTATTCGAACGCCGGCTTGTAGTGCTCCAACTCTATCTCGGCGAACAGCGGAGTGTCGTGAGGGGTGTCGGTTGTTTTAAGTAGCGGATTCTCGCTAAGGATACTGTCTCCGCACGAACTCATTGCGGCTATTGCCATAATTGCGACTATTAATTTTTTCATGATTTGTAATTATGATTGTTGTTATTTATTCTTCATAAAGGTTGTCGTAGTGCGAGTTCCGTTTGTCGTACTTGAGGTCGCGGAGCATTTGCGACTTGACGCTTATGTTGAAACTCCAGCTTTTACGGTACCCCATAGGCACCCAGTTGAAGTTGAACTGCCAGCAGTGGAGGTCGCGCGAAAGAGTGAATACCATAGGCGTCAGCTTCATCTGCTGAAGGTCGAAACCACCGTTGAAGGTGACACCCCAATTGGAGGTCAGGTTCACGTTGCCGTTGAATGTGACCGACTGGTTGACAGCTTTCTTGCCGAGATTGTTGTTGTAACTGATCGTATAGTTGAACCCGAAGCTCCACGGGATCGAGAAGTCGTAGTAGGTACCCACCATAAGATCGCGCCTCGCCAGCGGGTCCATGGGATTGTCGGGGTCGAAATAGAACGGGTTCACGGAATGGAAGTCGGCGTCGTTTATTCCTAAAGGCGAGTGGGTGTGTATATTGTTCACTGTAGTGCGGCTTCCTCCGGCTCCTCCAGCGCCTCCCGCTCCGCCGGCACCCTGCTGGCCGCCGCCGTTGAACGTATATCCCGCCGACCACCCTGTTCTGGTTATATGTCCCCAACTGCCCGTCCCGAAAGCGAGGTTGTCGACCTTTCTCACAACGCCGTCCACTTCCCGCCATTCGTAAAGGTCCCACACCGCCTGCAGGTTTATACCGAAGTTCTTGAGCCCGGGAATGGTCGCCCGCAGCGAGAGATTTATGTCGGACAGTTTCAGCGAGTCGGCAAGGAAGTTGTAGTTGCCGCTCATGGTGAAATCATCGATTATCTTGACTTTCTTGACGCCCGCAGTGTCGGTCTTGCTCAGCACTTTGGCTTCGAGGGTTTGCTTGAGGCTGAATGTCATGGCGCCGACGGGTCCCCTGTTCGGTACGCCGTAGGCTTCGCTCGCGAACGGCGAATAAGTTTCCGTCTTCGTGCCGGTTTCGTCGGTGGGTACCGTCTTCCAGTATCCGTATTGCGCCGCGCCGAAATCTGGCGTGAAGTTTACTCCTATGGTAGGGGTGACGGTATGCCTGACGGCCTGAAGGAAGAATGTTGGACTCAGCATGGTATATGTGCCGTAGAACGTCGTCGATGCCGACACCGCGGCGTTGAAGTCGTACACGCGGTAAAAGCCGGCGGTAGTGTCCCTCTGCATCTCTCCGTTATCGAAAGCCCTGTCGACCCTTCGGAAGTACCATCTTTCGTTATAATTGAAGTTCGGCGATATGTTGATATAGTTGAAAACGTTCATCGATGTGGAGATCGGAACGGTATGTTTCACGCCGTACTTCATGTTCTTGTACATCTCGTCCGTGAACAGATCGCTCTCATTGGCCGTCACCGAGTTACCGAGCGTACCGGTATAGCTGAGCGCTATCTTTTCGTACCACCTCTGCTTGCCGGCGCCCTCCTTTCGCTTGAATGGGTTTATGCGCGACATATTGACCACTGCGTTGGGAAAACTTATCATATACGACGCGTCCCTCGAGTTTTGCGACACCGACAGGTTGGTGCTCATGGAGAACGGGGTGCCGGGGAATGACGTGGAGTACGATATCGAGGAGTTGGTCTGTGTGTTGAGGTAGTCGTTCATGCTCTGGGCGTTGTTCTTCGCAAAACCGCTCGAGGATAGGTTGACGCTGGCCGAAAAGTTGGAATTCGGGTTTGGTTTCTGCGTATGCGTCCACCCCACACGGAACTGGTTGGTGTTGCTGTACTGGGGTTCGCCCTTTTCGCCGATAATGTCGTTGGTGAACTGTATGGAGAAGTTTCCGTTGTATTTGTACCGTTTGGTGTAGCCGCTCCTTGCAGAGATCTCCCACGATCCTTTCGTGTAAATACCGCCCAGAACAGTGAGGTCGATATGGTCGTTGATAGCCCAGTAATAGCCGCCGTCGCGCAGGAAGAAACCCTTTGTCCACTCTTCTCCGTAGCTTGGTATGATGAATCCCGACTTGCGTCCCGAAGTCATCGGAAAGAACCCTTCCGGAATGCCGGGGAAATAAATGGGCACCTCCTCCAGCACGAGATAGGAATAGCCGACTATGACCTTTTCGCCGGGCAGGACCTTGGCCTTGGTCATCGCGAGATAGAAGTGCGGACATTCGGGGTCGTCGCAGGTGGTGTATTTGCCGTCATGGATGTGGATCGTGTTGTCGTGCATCTTCTTCACGTCGTTGCCCAGCAGGAACCCTTCTCCCTCCTGTGTCGATATGCCCTGTATCTTGGCTTTCTGTGTCCCGATGTTGTAGGTCACGGTGTCCATGATGTACTTGGAGTTGCCTTCCGTGAGGACGGGGCGCGTCCTGTTGCCCAGTGTATCGGAGATGCCGTGCGCGAACAGATGCTTGGTGTCCATTTCCACCTTGATGTAGTCGGCGGTGATGTTCGTTTTACCGTAATTGACGTCGCCGTCCTTATAGATATACACCAGCTTGTTCTTCACGTCGTAAACCAGCGAGTCGGTATTCTTGCCGCTTATCACCTCGTCGAGGAAGTTGTTGTGGTGCACCGTGTCGCCCGGAATGGTGTCGGCGGGCAGGGAATCTATCTTCGGCGGCGCGATCACAGGCCTCGAAGATACGACTTCCTCCATGTTCGCTGGCGGTTGCTGTATGACATCGCCGGCGGCATGAAGCGCCTCCTCCGTGAATTGCGGGGAAGGGGCCGGAAGGCGGAGGACGGTATCTGATTCTTCGCCGGTATCCGTAATGGAATCTGCGGACAGCTTGAAAGTTCCGCGGACAGAGGCTCTTTCCATACCCGAAGGAATGGAAACGGCGAATATCATCTCGAAACAAAGCATGGCGACGCTCAGGGACGAGATATATTTTAGGATCCGCTTATTCAATTTTAGCTAAAATTTCATTAACTTTGCCGACATTGTCGGCAAAACGCAAAAGAACAGGATCGAAATGCGACTCCCGTGCTGTTTTCGCCAACAAAAGTAGGTAAAAAAATGCAGAAAATCTAACAAGTATGAAGGCCGTATTGCGTAGTTTTTTACTCATAACGTTGCTTTGTCCGGTATTGGTATACGGACAGGACGATTCCGCTGCAAAAGGGACACAAATAAATAAGGTGGTTATCGACCCCGGACACGGAGGCAGACACCCCGGCAGTGTGTATAAAAAATTTCTGGAGAAGGATATCACACTCAATGTGG
>QMCE01000629.1_pt1 | contig 36615 bp, 26 predicted proteins | sample 1821851 | NCBI WGS metagenome assembly QMCE01 (sample SAMN09453174, study PRJNA476694) | Termite gut metagenome, whole genome shotgun sequencing project. | isolation source: worker | host: Odontotermes sp. | place: South Africa:Pretoria | collected 2016-01-28 | reverse complement strand
ACCGCCTTGCAACAGCCCCTTTCTTATCTTTAAAACTCTAAACCGTAAAATTCATCATGCTAAGCGCTGCCTGGTTGCTCAACAGCATGGGGTTGCCCCGGATGTAGGTGTACATATCGGCATAGGGGTTGGCCGCAACCTCGCTGGACTGTATCTCGGCCAGGCTGTTGCCGATGAGGCTCTGGGCCGAGACGTTCATGCCGGCGGAAGCGTCGGAGGATATGTTGCTTGCCAACTCTCCCACCAGGCCCTTGATAAAGCTCATTTGCGCGCCTTGGTCGTCTCGCGCGTCGGCGTCGGTGAAGGCGGCTTTCAGGGCCTCGGCGTCCAGCGTCAGGGCGCCGCTTTTGCCCACCGTGATGCCCAAGGTCTCAAGGCCGAACTCGGCCAGCGGGGGCTGCCCGGCCATACGGGCAAGCTGGGCGCTGTTGCCTCTGCCGCGCCCGGAATTGTCTCCCAGCAGGTCGATGGCCTTGTTGTAGGCGTCCACCATGCCCTGCACCGCATCTACAACATTTTTCAGCGTGTCCTCAGTCATTTCGCCGTCGCTGTTGGTCAGCATTTTTTGCAGCCCGCCGTTCGCAAGCTTGCCGGCGGCTTTCAGCACGTCGCCCATGGCGCCGGTGTAGCTGTCCAGATAGGCCGCGGCGTCCTTCTTCATGGTGGCCACCGAGGAGGACGAAGCGGTGGACGAAGCGCCGTCCAGCTTGGCCTTCATGCTGTTGTACTGGTCCTGCGCCGAGCGCACCACGGCATCGTAGTCAAAGGCGGTGCCGGAGCTGCTGTTGTTGCCGAAAAGCGCGGCCGTGGAGTTTACATAAGGGTTCCCGAAGGAACTGGTGTCTATCCCTGCCATAATGACCTCCCTAAATCTATCGTGTCAGGTCCCGCGGTTGAGGCTCCGCATATGGGACATATTCCTACATCTATGGTATCGGCCGCCGCGCGGCAAACTTTAGCCTATTTTCCGCTTTTTCTTGAAAATTTTTGAAATTATCGGAAATTTTTCGGAATTTTTCAGGAAAAATGCTTGGAAACCCAAGTTTAGCACGATTATCCTAATATATCCCTGCCGGGCCGCCGGTTTTGCCACGCCTTGAAGCGCCCTAAAACCTCCCCGTACCGCTGGCGGCCCGCGCCCAGCACCGGGCCGCCGGCCAAGCGCACCTCGTAGTTGCGGATGGCCTCCACATAGCGCATATTCACAAGGTAGCTGCGGTGGACTCGCAAAAAGCCCTCGCCGTCCAGCTGCGCCTCAAGCTCGCTCAGCTTGCCGTAGGCGGAAAGGCTCTCGCTGCGCCAGCCGCGAAGATGGTGGGTGAGCACGCGCTTGTCGCTTTCGGTGTACACCAGGCTGGCCAGGGGCAGGCGGATGGCCTCGCCGTGGCTGTGTACCATCAGCCAGCCGCCGCCGGCCCCAAGCTGGGCCACGGCGTCGGCCATGGCGGGGGCAAAGCTTTGGTCCAGCTCGTCCTTCATCAGGTAGCGGAAGGCCCCCACCCCGTAACCGTGGGGCGCAAACTGCAAATAGGCCGACACGAAGATAACAAGCGGGTCTCCGCCGCCCTGGCGGATGCTGCGGGCGATGTTGATGCCATCCCAGTAGCCGGTGTCCACGTTCAAAAAAACGATGTCGAAGCCGTCCATGGATTCAAGCAAAAGCTCCGACGGGGTGATGAATATCCGGCAGGCGCAGGGCAACCCCCGGGCGGCGAACCAGGCCTCCACGCGTTTTTGAAAGCCGCGCAGGAAGGCGTAGTCATCGTCGCAGATGGCGCATTTGAAAACCCGCCCTAACTTCGGCAAATTTCCACCTCCCCTTATCATTTAAGCACAAAGAAGCGGCGGCGTCAACGCGGCAGGCGCTGTTCTTTACATCCCGCCCGCCGTTTGGAACAATTGAGTGGAAAGGCGCGGGCGGGCGTGGCATATTAAAGCTACGCCATTGTATTTTGGTACGCCCTTCCAGGGAAGGCGGGGCGCAATGGAGGCATTCACGGATGGATATTAAACGAAACGACTTTGACCCGGCGCTGGCGCAAAGCAAAGACGCGCGCAGGGCGCCGCAGAATTTAGCGCAGGACACCCGCTTTCGCGATATATTGCTGATGTGGCAAAGCGATGGCGTGGTGGCGCAGAACCCCGCCGCCCAAACCGAGGCGCTGACCGGTGAGCAAAAACAGGGCCTGCGGGAAGCCTACAGCATTGGCGACATGGCCGCACTGGCCCAAAAGCGCGCCCTGCTGAACGAACTGGTAAGCCTCGGGGTGCTCACGGCCGAGGAATCGGAGCTGAGCACCATGCAGATGCTGCCCCCGGCCGGGCCGGGCGGCGCGCTGATGAGCGGCCCCCTTGCGGGCGGCGTGTACGACGCCATGATGGAGGAATCGAACTATCTCAAGCATCTCGAGCGCGCCATCGAGTTCGACGCGCTGTGGAGCCGCTCGGACGATGTGCGGGACGCCCGCACCAAGCTATACGGCATCTTGCAGGACGTGTTTGGCTGACGGCGAAGTGCTATAATTTGGCAAGCTTATAAGCAAGACAATCACCGGCGGATTGAGGCCCGCCTGATGATAGCCCGCGGACGGTTTGAGGCCCGCCTGCGGGGCACACAGGTAAGGGGATGGTGTAGGCCTTGGCCGATGCCAAACCCGATACCGGGATTACTGCATAGGCACAGAAGCCCCGCAAGTCGGGGTTTCTGTGCGTTTGTGTGTATTTTTTTGTGATATTCAGAATGCCAGGTTTGCATTTATTGTCAAGGGGGGCATACTGGGGGAATGCCCGAAGGCACTAATTTTCCATGTAGCCCGCGCGAGTTTCATTACACATGTCATTGCGGGCTTGACCCGCAATCCGAGATGTTTCCTTCGCTGCTAGACTGCGGGTCAAGCCCGCAATGACATGTGTGGTTTTAGATGTTGCGCCGCGCTATCATAACTTTGTCATTCTGAGCGCAGCGAAGAATCTTAACAGCCAAAGATTCTTCGTCTCTTCGCTCCCCAGAATGACAAGAGAACTCACGAAGATAGCGCATCATTCCGGCGCAGGGTGGCGGGCAGGGGGGCGGTGCCCCGGTGGGCCATGGCGGCCAGTATGCCCCAGAAAGCCCACACAATGGGATGGACAAAGGGGGTGCAGATGTTGAAGAAGGCCTGCACAAGGAAGAACAGCATGGCCACCGCCACCGCCAGTACCTGCGGCGTGTCCAGCCGCTTTCGCGCCGCCCATAGTATCAGCGCGAACACCGCCAGCATCAGCAGCAGCGCCACGACCCCTTCGTCGAAGAGGATTTGCAGGTATTCGTTGTGAACTTTGTCCGGCACCTCGCCGTTTGTAGCCAAAGCTTCCTCGCCGTAGTTCACCGCGAACATCGGGCTGAACATATCCGGCCCATGGCCGATGATGAGGCTTTTCGGCGTAATCATGGCCACGGTGCGCTTCCATATAAAGCCCCGGTTGGTGCCGAAGCTATCGTCCAAATTTCCGCGCAGCACCTGGGCCACTTCCTCAATGCGCTCGTTGCCGGTGGCCCGGGCAATGGCCGGCATGGCGATGACGGCCGCCGCCACCACCACCAGCACCAGCAGCGCCCAGCCGGCGCGCCACAGCTTTTTGGGGATGCGCGGCAGCGTATTCGGCAAAAAGCAGAGCAGTGCCGCCAGCGCCAGCACCCCGGCGGCCGCCGGCAGCAAAAGGCCCTTTAGCGGGGCGAAGGTGTTGGCGCTTTGAGACCACTCGGCGCGGAAAGTGGCTGTGTATACCCACATAAGCACAAGGCAGCCCGAGGCCACGAGGAAGAGGCGGGCGGCGGCCTTGCGGCTGCCGGCTATAAAGGCGAAGGCCAGGCCCAGCGCGGCGGCCATTCCCAAAAATCCGCTGTTGGTTCGCCCCAAAATCAACTGATAGAAAATCAGCCAGGAGAGGGGCAGGTACAGCCATTGCAGCGGGCTTTGCCGCTGGGCAAAAAGCACCAGGCACACAATGAAGGCGATGCCCGAGTAGGTGGAAATGACGTTCGCGTTCGACATAGTGGAGAAGATGAACATACGCGGGCCAGAGGCGCGGTCGTAGCCTTCGGCGAAGAGGCCGAGGAAGTCGTTGCCATAGTATTGGCAGATGCCGTAGAAGGCCACCAGCGCGGCCACGGCGCAGAAAATCAGCATATCCCGCTCATTGGGGCGGTACAGGCGGCCCACAATAACGGCGGTGAGCACATAGCACATCATCATCAGCCAGCCCTCGCTGCGCAGGCTGCTGCCGCCGAAAGAGGTGGCGGGGTCTTGCGAAAAGATAAGCGAGAGCGTGAGCGTGAGGATGTAGAGCGCCGCGGCCCACTCGTAAAGGCGCAGCTTTGCAATAAAGGCGCGAAAGCCCCCTGCGAAGGGATTGCGCAGGCTGCCGGAGGCCATTTCCAGGATGAAATACACCAGCAGCACCCCCGCCAGGGCAAAAAACAGGGTGTAGAAAGTGCCCCGCTTGGTGGCGGTGATGTTCACATAGCGCAGCGGGCCGATAACCAGCGGATGGACGATGAACATGAGCAGCACAAAAACCCCTGTGATAAGCGAGGCGTTGCGAGACATGCGCTCCGTCTTTTTTTGTTCTTCATTAATCCTGTTTTTTTTCTTTGAGGGCATGGAGGCCTCCCCTGACTGTTTACAGTAAAGTTTATCGCTTAGGTACGGGCTTGTCAAGGCTGCGGGGCGCATTCGCAACAACCGGGAACCGTCCCTTTACCTTGCCATTCTGAGCGAAGCGAAGAACCTTTGAGCCGGGTATTGCAGGGTTACACGAAGGGCAGGATTCTTCGCTTCGCTCAGAATGACAGGACGCGGGGGAATGACAGGACGCGGGGACTCTGCGCCACCCTGGGGCAAGATTCTTCGCTTCGCTCAGAATGACAGGACGAGGGGGGAATGACAGGACGCGGGGGAATGACAGGACGCGGGGGAATGACAGGGGCTTTTGCAGGGGACGCCGCTCTCGGCGTCCCTTTTTGGCGTTGCGCAAAGGGGTGCGGGCCGCCGAAGGCGGCGGCCCCTACGCGGTCGGCGGGAGGCGCTGCCCTTCGTAGGGGACGCCCCCTTGAGCGTCCCGCCTTGGACGTTGCGTAAACGGGTAGGGGCGACCGGGACGGTTGCCCCTGCGAAAGACCATAGTCTTTTATGTCATTCTGAGCGAAGCGAAGAATCTTTGAGCCGGGTATTGCAGGGTTACACGAAGGGCAAGATTCTTCGCTTCGCTCAGAATGACAGGACGAGGGGGAATGACAGGACGAGGGGGACTCTGCGCCACTCTGGGGCAGGATTCTTCGCTTCGCTCAGAATGACAGGACGAGGGGGGAATGACAGGGGCTTTTGCAGGGGACGCCGCTCTCGGCGTCCCTTTTTGGCGCTGTGCAAAGGCCCACGGGCCGCCGAAGGCGGCGGCCCCTACGCGGTCGGCGGGAGGCGCTGCCCTTCGCAGGGGACGCCCCCTTGGGCGTCCCGTTTTGGACGTTGCGTAAACGGGTAGGGGCGACCGGGATGGTTGCCCCTGCGGAAAGCCGCCCCGCCCGGCGAGATGCGGGCGGGGCGGCTGGGCAGATGGGTTAGAGATTTGCGGGGATTACACGCTGGGAATTACGTTGACGGTAATAGAAGCTTTCTTGTTGCCGTCTACCGAGGTGGCGGTGAGCGTGACCTTGCCGATGCCTATAACCGCAGTGGAGGGAATCGCATACGTGTCTACTCCATCATTGACTATACTTGGGCTTGTGCCAATCTTGGATGGGTCGATGATGGCGGAATTGGATGATGTCCAGATGAGGTCTTTGTTCAAAGCATCCACCGGGGTGAAGGTGACTTCAACAATCCCGGAGGTAGCCATAGTCTTGGTCTTGTCCATAGCAATCTTTGTCACCGAGAAGCCTACCCGAACCTCGCAGATGCTGTAGATGACGTTTGCGTTAAGTACGGACGACTGGCTGCCGGCAGGCATGGCCACGATGTAGTAGTAATGGCCAGGCACGGTGCTGCCCATCTTCACGTTGCCGCTCTTGTCTACACTGAACACGGCCGGGTCGGATACACTCAAAGAACTGGGTTCAATCATCCTATTGCTGGCGTTAGCATCTGCCTGCATAGCCAGCCAGGTAACGCCCTTGTTGGTGGCGTTGGCCGGGGTGAAGGAGGCCGTAAACTTGGCGGTGCTGCTCGGAGCCATAACGGCGTAGTTCTTGTTAATGCTGATGCCGGTTGCCGGCACGAAGGGGTTTCTGGTGGCGTTGGGGTCGTAGATGACGAGCTTGAAGCTGTCTTTCTTGCCGGAGTAGGCATTTGTCACCGTGACGTTGACGCCGCCGGTGGTCTTCTTCGCTACATCGTCTACTTTAATCTTGGCCTGATACACGCCCAGCGTAGCATTGTAAGACTGTGGTTCAAACGTGATGCCATACTTCGCCGCGTCTTTGAAAGACCAGTCCAAGGTGTCGGTGGTGGGATCGAGAACCGTCTTGTTAACGCGGGCGCTCACCAAAACCTCGCCGCCGAAGGGCACCGCCACGGTGCTTTGCGTGGCTTCCACCTTGGCAATGGGCGTTCTGGGGGTTACGGTAATCTTGGTATTCACAGCATCATCGGCCACAGAGCGCGCCACCAGAACGATGGAGCCACTTGTGTAAGCGGAAGTAACGGTGAGGGTGGATGCCTTGAGCGTGACGCCCACGCGTTCATCTTCAAGTTCCCAAATGATGCCGCTGGGGTTGGCTTTGGTCATTTTGCCCCTGGCGTCGGCGGTGCCGTTCACCGCGCCGGTGAACTTGTAGGCTGTGCCGATGTTGGCGTTAAACGCGCCCGTACCGGTAAACTCCGCCTTGCCCTGCTTCACGGTGATGGCGTTGGGCTTGGCGTTGTCGTTCGAACCCAGGCTGTTCACATAGAAGGTGCCCACTACCTTGCCGCCGTCCTTCGTGGTGGCGGTGATGGTGGCGGAAGCGGCGGCATTGGCATCGTTGTTCTTTGTCACCGTCGCCTCGCCCTGGTTCCCGCTATCGGTTACCTTGAAGGAACTGCTGCTGCTCTTCCAGGTGAGGTCTGCGAAATTTTTGATCTGCTTTGTTGGGGTTGCGCCGGCAGAAGCAAAATTCACAGTGACAGTGGCGCCCTTCGCATCAGTTTTATCGAAGGTGAACCAGTCTTTTGCGCCCATACCGGTGGTCAGCGTCACTTTCTCGGCTAGCTGGTTGATCTCGATGTCGAGGCTGCCGGTGGCAACGCTGTTGCCCTGCTGGCTGGTGGCGTGAATCCTGACGAAAGCGGGGTCAGCAGTGGCTTTCAGCGGGGTAATGTTGCCAAGATTATCAATGGTGATATACGCCGCGGCGCTGCTGCCGGTAGTATCCGAATCGCTTGTATGGTAGGTTGCGCTCCACACAAGCTCTTTATTGGTGGCGTTGCTTGGCGTAAACCTGGCGTTAATCTTCTCGCTACGGCCCACATAGAAGGTGTCTGCGCCATCGGCTCTTAGCACATTGTTGGCCTTTGCCCGGGAAAGAGTCAGCCCGGTGGCGTACTTAAACTTGCTCGCGTCATCTACCGTAACGGTGACGGCGGCGGTTTTGCCGCTTACGCGGTCTCGCACGGTGATGGTGGCCTTCTGGTTCTTCACGGCGGTGGGGTTCACGCTGAACTCTACGTCAGCGCCTGTTTCGGTACCGGTTTTAAAGTCCACCACAGTGGTATCGCTGATGGTCCAGCCGAGGTCGTTTGCGCGCCCGGCGAGAGCGGGAGTCAGCACGGCGTTCAGCACAAAGTCGGTAGCTGTGGCGGCGGGTACCTTGAAGCTCTTTTGCAGCAGCTTCAGGCTTGCCGATGCGCCAAGGGACGTGGCTTCCGCCGCGGTAACAACTTTCACGTCGAACGGTACCACCAAACCACCTGCAACTTCCGCATTGATGATGGTGGTGCCGGGGGCCACGCCGGTAACGGTGCCGTTGCCGGCGTTCACCTTGGCGATGGACGGGGATTCGCTGCTCCACTTGATGCCCGTCTTTTCGGTGACAGCGGAATCGAAGCTGACGGCCAGCTTAACGCTCTTCTTCACGGCCACGGTGTTATCGCCCTGGTAAGCCGCGGAGGCGAATGCCTCCGGTGTTCCAGTATTCTCCGCGTAGTGCTTGGCGTTCACGGTAACCTTGACAGATTTGGTTGTCGGTCGATCCTTCGTATCGACTGTGTTCACCGTTACGGTGGGGGTGAATTGGCCGGAACCCACGTAGGTAAACGTAGTCACATCCGTGGTCGTACCAATTGTGGCAACAGCGGGGTCAAGGCCCGTCCAGGAGTAGCCCTTCATAGTAGCGCCGGTGGCGGGTGTGATGCGCAGCTTCAATTTCGTGGGGGCGTTTTTATTATCCACGGTGAAGGTTTTGGCGGGCTTGGTGGCGCCATCCTGCACCACCTCTACTTTGGTGATGGGCTTGTTTACCGTGAAGTTCCATTCGAGTTCGAAGAACTTTCCGGCTTCCGCGGCTCCGCCGAAGGTGCCGTTGGCGGGGCGGTAAACCTTGGCAGTAATCTTTACCGGATTGCCGTCCCAGTCGTTCAGGCCCTTGATAACGCCCTTGTTCGTAACGGAGATGGCGGTTGGGTCTGCGCTCTCCCATACCAGCTGCGTGCTGGGCTTGTCCGCATTCTTCGCCGGGTTAAGCTGTGTGCCATCGCCCGCGAAGAACAGAACATCCTTGCTGAGATCATAGGTTTTATTGTACTGGATGAGGTTTGTTGGGGTAACGGCGGGGTTTTCTTTGATATCGGTGCTGGTGGCCATCGTTTCGTTGGCTTTCAGCACTTTTACCGTGTAGGAGACGCTCTTCTTGGTGTAAGGCTCGGTGGCTTTCACCGTCACCGATTTGCCATAAGCGGCATCGGTGTTGGTGGCGGTTACTACGCCGTTCGAATCCTCCGCAAACAGGGCTGCGTCTTTGCCGCTCAGTTTCCAGTTAAGGTCGTCAACTTCGGGGCTCACATCGCCTTTCTCCGGGTTCCAAACGGGCGAGAGGGTGACGCTGCCGCCCTTGTTCACATAGAGGGTGCTGGCGCCGGCGGTGGCGAGAGAGGTAACGGGCTGCACAACCTTGATGGTGACCGGGGCGGACACACGGTTCGCGTCCTGAGAAATAGCGTACACCTCTACATCGCCATATTCCTTGGCGGTCAGCTTGCCCTTGGCGTCAATGCTGGCTATATTGGCGGGGGTGGCCACCCAGGTGACAGAGGTGTCCTTGGCATTCTTGCCGGTAATCTCGTTCGTTACCGTGGCCTTGAAGGTGATGGTTTTGCCAACGCTGAGGTAGTTGGCGTAGGGCTTTGCCAAGGTGGCTACATAATTGGACGCGTTGTTAATGGTAACATTATCCGCGCCGGCATTCACAGTGACGCTGGTGGTAATCTTCACGCTCTTCGACGCGCCCTCAAGCTGGTACTCAAGGGTAATCTTGGCGCTGCCGGTCTTCTTGGGTTTCAGCCGCATGGTCAATTCGTTGGCGTCTTCCGGGGTCAGTTCAACAACGCTTTCATTGCTGGTTGTCCAAATTTTCTTGGTTAGCTTGCCAGCGTCCGCGCCAAGGGGATCCAAATCGGCTGTGAGGGCGTAGCGGATATCGGTATTGGTGGATGTGGGATTGGTAAGGCTCCGGCCATAGAGGTTGATTGTGTAGGACTTTGGCAGCACCAGCTTGGTGGGCGGCGGGCCTACAATGGTGTAGGGGCCGGCGTCGACAAAGGCTGATTTCTTCTGCGCGCCGTCCTCAAAGTCAATATAATCGTATTCGAGGCGCACCATCACCTCATCGCCCACACTGCCTGTTACCTGGGCTTTGAGGTAGCCGCCGGTGCTGCTCAAATCGAAGGATCCGGTATCTCCTGATTGCTTATTGAATGCGCTGTTGAAAACACCCATGCCTTCAGCTTTAGCCACTTGCAGCCACAGGGTTTTGTTCACCGGCAGGCCGGCTTCGGCGGGGGTGATGGAAACAGGGGTTGCCTCGGCGGATACATAAATCGTGAATTTCGTCGGCTCTTCTTCCGACATAGGCCCGCGGGTTACTGTGGCGGTAAGGGTGGCCTTGCCGGCTTTCAGGCCGGTAAGCACGCCGTTTTCCAGCTTCACAATGCTGCTGTCGCTCACCGTCCACGCAATGTCGGTGGCGGTGGCCTCAGCCGGGGTGATAACGCTAATGAGGTCTGCCACTTCATATTTATAATATGGGTCGGTGGCTGTCGAGGTCAGTTTCAGCGGAATGTAGCCCACTCCGGGGTTTATCGCCCAATTAATGGCTTCGATGAAGGGGGCCACAAACTTAATTCTCACCTTTTTGGTGATGTTTTCGTTATTGTTGTCCGACACCGTTACATCAAAGGTATCGCCAAGCACGTTATCGCCAATCGCGTCAACCTTCAGCACACCATTCGTATCAAACGAAACGCCTTCGGTATCTTCCGCCCAATCAAGGGCAGTCGCCGCCGGAGCGTAGCCGGCTTCCGCCGAGGCAATGCGTTCCAGCACCGCGTTAAGGTCAAGCGTGGCGGTTTGCAGCAGCTCAAGCTCGTACTCCGCTTTGGCAAAGCCAAGGGACGCGGCGTAGAACACGAGGGTGGTGGTGAACGGTTCGGCTGTTTCCTCAATCTCCTCTTTGGGCGTAGCCGTTACGTACACTTCAAACTTATCGCCGGATTCCGGCACCGTCCATACCCCATTGGCAATTGTGCCGTTGGCGCCTCCGGCGGCATAGCTCAAGTCGAACTTGTCGGTTACGTCAACTTCGTCTCTATCCTCTATTGTCACTGTAGGTCCAATCAAATCCGTCAGCGTGGCGGTTTGGCCATTCGCGACGAATTTATACAACGTGGCTGCCTCAAGGTTATACGCCAAGAAGGGGGCTTGCGCTTCGTTGGTTTGGGTTTCGGCGTCGCCGTACTTGCCGTTGTTTTTAAGGGCAAGCGTCACTTTGGCATAGTAGGTCTCGCCGGCCACAACGCCTTCCGCTCCTCCGGCCACATAAGGCACAGTAACCGGGCCGCCAGTATAAGTCTCGGTTTTCGCGGCCGCGCTGCCCATCGGTACATCACCATCGGCCTTGTACAAATCAATATGATAATTAACGTCACCATTACCAACGCCATCCGGCAATGCGTCTGTGGGGGTGGCAATCACAACTTGCAGCTCGTCGCCCACTACTTCCAGCGTTGCGCTTGGCGCGGGCAGCGTGCCGGCATAGGCAAACACCACCGGGCCAATAAAATCGCTCCACTCCTCTGGCTGTGAGGCAATAATAGGCGTCATGCGGACGTAGACGTCTTCTCCCCACGAGGCAAAGGTACCAGCAGAAATAAAGCCTTCGCTATCGCTTTTAATAACACCTTTCACTTTGCCGACGTCGGTTGTAGTTGCAACGGTTGCGGTTGCAATCAAGCCATCGTCGGTTTTAGTGGCGGTGCGCAACTCAAACTTGTAGTTTGTAAGTCCCGCACTCTCATCGGGGTCAAATGAATAAGCCAGGCCCTCGCCAGCGGGGTTGGATGTCAGCCACTCCCCGGTGGGAGCCGCCAAAGGCGCAACGCTCTCGCCCTCATAAACCTCGCCGGCAGACGCAGGCTGCGCCCCCGCGGCAAAGGCGGGCATGGCAAACTGCATAAGCAGAATGACGACGCCCACGAACGCTACAAACTTCTTAACCATAACTAATACCCCTACTTTCATGTATTCGTTCAGTTGCATCCTTAGACCCTAAAATTTTGCATAGCAATAGCCAAACACAGATATGCAAAGCCATTATAGCCGCCTTTGCTTGTAAAAGCAATGGTAAAAGCACAAATTTGTGAAAATTTGTAGAAAAAACCCTCATGCTGCCAAAGCATACGATGCCATGTGCCCTGCGCAGGGCAAGCCCTGGGCCGCGGCGGGCAAAATTTGATATACTATGCGGTTTTTTGATGGTTTTTGCGCGCCCGGCAATAATGCCGGCGGCGGGCACACGCCATGTTTCGCGTTGCATCGGCAAAGTGTGCGGGCCATGTTCAGCCGCTTTTCAAGACGCTTTGGAGTTATTGATGCTTTGCCCATGTTTCGCGCGGGCTTTGCTTGCGCTTCATTTTTGGCTTTACAGCTGTTCGCGCGTGCACCACAGTCAATAACAGAGCCGGAGAAACGCGCTTCTCTGACTCAGTTTTTTCTGTTTTTGGGGAAGGACAAGGCTGTGGGCTGCGGGCCGCCGAAGGCGGCGGCCCCTGCGATGAATCCCGAGCCCTATTCCTTGTCATTCTGAGCGCAGCGAAGAATCTTTACTAAGCGCAGGGCAAGATTCTTCGCCTGCGGCTCAGAATGACAAAATTTTGGTTGTGTGGCCGCCCGAGGGGCATGGCTAAGCTGAGGAACGGGCGACCGAGGACGGTCGCCCCCACGCGGTTGGCGGGAGCGAAGCAAACACCCAAGCCTGCTTGCGGGACGCTCAGGATGACAAACCGGCTGCACTGTTCATGGCTTGCCTAGGCCAATTCAAACAAAGCTTCGCGCAAAATTTCAGACACGGTGGGATGGGGGAAAACCCATTTTTTCAGCGCCTCGATGGGCAGGGCCGCGTCTATCATGGCGGCGGCGCCGTAGATGATTTCGGAGGCGTAGGGGCCGATGATGTGCGCGCCTACCAGCACACCGGCGCGCCTGTCTGCTATCAGCTTGCAAAAGCCGTCGCCGGCCTCCACCTCGGCCACATAGCGCCCGGCGTAGGCCAGGGGCAGCTTGGCCACCGCCGCCCGGATGCCGCTTTGCGCGGCGCTTTCCTCCGTGTGGCCCGCGCAGGCCACCTCGGGCGAGGTGTAAATAACCGAGGGAATGGCGCCGTAGCGCATGGCGTCGGGCACAGCCAGCATATGAGCCACGGCCACCTCGGCCTCGCGGTAGGCCGTGTGGGCCAGCATGCTTTTGCCGTTCACGTCGCCCGCGGCATAAAGGCCGGGCAGGTTTGTTTGCATGTGCTCATCGGTGAGGACGGCGCCTTTTTCCGTGGCCACGCCCAAGGCTTCCAGCCCGAGGCCCTCTAGGGCCGGGCGGCGGCCCACGGCAATCAGCACCTTTTCGGCCTCAATGGCCGCCTCGCCCTGCGGGCAGGCGAAGCGCAGGCCACCCGGCTTGATTTCGCTTACCGCGCTGCCCGTGTGGAAGGCGATGCCCTGCTTTTGCAGGTTGCCCAAAAGGATGTCGGCCAGCTCGGCGTCGATGGCCCCGCCGATGCGGGGGAGCATCTCCACCACCGTGACCGCGCTGCCCGCTGCGGCGTAGTAGGCGGCCATCTCCAGGCCAACGGCGCCGCCGCCCACCACGGCGAGGGTGGCGGGGGGCCGGGGCAGGCACAGCGCCTCGCGGCTGGTGAGCGCCCGGCCTTCGGCGAGGGCCTCTTGCAGCCCCGGCAAAGGCGGCAGCAGCGGCGCGCCGCCGCTGGCCAGCAGAAGGTATTTGGCGCTGTAGCGCAGCCCTTCGGCCTCCACCACAAAGCCCGCGCCCTCGCGCCCGGCAATGGCGGCCCGCTGCGCCAGCACGGTGACGCCTCGGCGTTCCAGTTGGGCCTTAACGCCCAGCACCAGCTTGCGCACCACCTTGTTTTTGCGCTGCATAACCTTTTCGTGGCTGAGGGCCGCGCCCTCGACGCTGACGCCGTAGCGCGCGCCGCCGGTGGCCCAGCCGTAAATTTTGGCGGATTGAAGCAGGGTTTTGGACGGGATGCAGCCCTCGTTCAGGCACACGCCGCCGAGGGCGGCGCATTCAAACAAAAGGGTGGCGAGGCCGGCCGCGGCGGCGCGCTGGGCGGCCGTGTAGCCCGCCGGGCCGCCGCCAATGACGATGAGGTCGAAGTTTTGCATATGTTTACCTCTGCTCGTATTCACGTATTCACGTCCTTGCAGGCCCCCGCCCGCAATCCAGGATATTCCCCTGCGTTACAAGATTGCGGGTCAAGCCCGCAATGACGTGTGGGGCAAGCACGCAATGACATGCCTATTTTTCAGAATGACAGGGCCTGACAAAACTGATGCCTAGGCGCTTACGCCCAGCAGGGCCTTGGCGGCCAGGCCGATGACGAAGGACAGCGCGGCCACCCCCAGGCTGATGGCGGCCATCTGGCCGAAGCGGCGCAGGAAGGGCAGGCTTTGGGCCACGCTGGTGTAGTAATTGAACGCGAGGATGATGAGCACGGCGAAGGCCAGCATGGCGCCGAAGGCCGCGAGGTACATATTCGATGGAAATAAAAGGTAGGGCAGCACCAGCACCACCACGGTGATGAGGTAGGCCACGCCGGTGTACAGGCTGCTTTTCAGCGCCTTGGGGTTGCCGCCGGCGCGCTCGGCCAGATAGTTCGACGCCGCCATGGACAGGGTGGCCGCCGTGCCGGTGATGACGCCGGACAGCGCCACCAGCCGGGTATCGGCCATGGCGAAGCTGAGGCCGGCCAGGGTGCCGGTGAGCTCCACCAGTGCATCGTTGAGGCCCAGCACCATGGCCCCGACGTACTGCAGGCGTTCTTCGTCCAGCAGGCTCACCAGCTTTTCCTCGTGCTCCTGCTCTTGCTCCATAATGCGCCGGGCCTCGGGTATTTCTTCCAGAAGCTTCTCGTAGGCGCGGCCGGTGGTGTATTCGCCCTTCTCCATCAGCTTGATGGCGAAGGTGTAGCCCATGATGAGGGCCATGAGGCTGTACCAGAACACCTTGGCGCGGCTGGGCGCCACGTTGCGGCGGGTGTAGCGCCTCCACACGGCGGAATGGTCCTTTTCATCGGCGGCGATGCGCTGAAGCGTGGCCTTGTTGGCGGGGTTCTTCTCGCGGGCGGCCATGCGGCTGTAGATGAGGTGGTCGGTTTCTTCCTGGCGCTGGTAGGTAATCAGCAGCTTGAGGGTGGCGGGGCTGAGGGCGTTGGGGCGTGGGGGCATGAGCGGGGCCTCCTTACGGGGTTTTGTGGGGGTGTATCGAGGCGCGGGCTTCGAGGGATTTCGCGGGAAAATATTTACAGCAAAATGAATGGCTAAATGGTCATGGCTGGACATGAGCATTCATCTAAATAATCATTAAAATGGTCACCGGACATCAAAATAAGCACTAAAACAGTCATTCATTTAAGACATAATCATATTTTAGTATATTGGCAATTCATTTACAAGGCAAAAGGGCGGCGAACCCGACGCCCCATCCTATGGTTTTGTGCTAACTCTCGGAACGTCCAAAGGCCGTCCCCTATAAACATTGGCACCCACGCGGCCGCCTCTATGGCCCGTGACAAACCATGGGCCGGGCGATTCGTGAATAGACCTGCTACCTTCTAACACCATAACTTAATTTGTCATTCTGAGGAGCGAAGCGACGAAGAATCTTTGGCTTACCTATTTTTTGGAGCTAAAGATTCTTCGCTTCGCTCAGAATGACAAGGAAAGTTTTAGATGACCCCATGTAATACGGCTAATTGACTGTTTGCTTCTCCACCACGCTGCCGCCGGCGTATTTGTCTCGCAGCTTGGGTTTTTCTATTTTGCCGGTGGGGTTGCGGGGCACGGCGCCGAAGATGATTTGCCGCGGGCGCTTGTAGCGCGGCAGCACGGCGCAAAACTCCATGATGTCTTCCTCCGTGAGGCTTTGGCCGGGCTTCACCTCCACCACCGCCGCGGCCACCTCGCCAAGGCGGGCGTCGGCCAGGCCGATGACGGCCACGTCCTTGATTTCGTCCATGCCGCGCAGGTGGTCTTCTATTTGCACGGGGTAGATGTTCTCCCCGCCCATGATGATGACGTCCTTTTTGCGGTCTACAAGGAAGATGAAGCCGTCCTCGTCTTGGCGGGCCATGTCTCCCGTGTGCAGCCAGCCGTTTTTCAGCGCGGCGGCGGTGGCCTCGGGGTCGTGGTAGTATTCCAGCATCACGCCGGGGCCGGCCAGGCACAATTCGCCCACCTTGCCCTGGGGCACGGGGCGGTCGTTTTCGTCCACTATCTTGGTTTGCCAGCCAAAGCCCGGCACGCCGATGGCCCCCACCTTGTGCAGGTTCTCCACCCCGAGGTGCACGGCGCCGGGGCCGATGGACTCCGACAGGCCGTAGTTGGTGTCGTAGTCATGCTGGGGGAAGCGGCGCTTCCACCGCTGGATGAGGCTGGGGGGCACGGGCTGGGCGCCGATGTGCATGAGCCGCCAGTGGGAGAGTTCGAGCGCGGCGAGGTCTACTTCGCCGGCGTCGATGGCGTCGAGGATGTCTTGCGCCCAGGGCACCAGCAGCCACACGATGGTGGCTTGCTCGCTGGAGGCTGTTTCGAGTATCCACTTGGGGGACACGCCGCGCAAGAGCACCGCCCGGCTGCCCGCCACCAGCGAGCCAAACCAGTGCATCTTGGCGCCGGTGTGGTACAGCGGCGGAATGCACAGGAAGACGTCGCCGCGGTTTTGGCCGTGGTGGGCTTGCTCGGTGAGGGCGGCGTGCGTGAGGGCGCGGTGGCTGTGCAGAATGGCCTTGGGAAAGCCCGTGGTGCCGGAGGAAAAGTAAATGGCGCCCTCGTCATCCTCGCTGAGGGGGACGGCAGGCTTTTCGGCGCTTTGGGCGGCCACCAGCGGGCCGAGGGCCTCGGCGAAAGCGGGGGCGTCCTCCCCCTCGAAGAAAAAGAGCCGGACGCCGGAAAGCTCGTCCGCCTTGGCGGCCACGCGCTCGGTGAACTCCGGGCCGAACACCAGCACCGAGGCGTCGGACAAATCGAGGCAGTAGCGTATTTCGTCGGCGGTGTAGCGGTAGTTCAGCGGCACGGCCAGCGCGCCGGATTTGAGGATGCCGAAGTAGACGGGCAGCCACTCGATGCAGTTCATGAGCAGGAGGGCGACCTTGTCTCCCTTTTTCACGCCGCGCGAAAGCAGCAGGTTCGCCACTCGGTTGGCCCAGGCGTCGAACTCGGCCCAGGTGAGCTCTTTGCGGTAGGGGCTGTCCTCGCCCGTTTCCACCAGGGCGTATTCGCGCCAGTTGGCGGCGCGGTGGGTGTCGTGCTGGGGGTTTATTTCCACCAGGGCCACCTCGGCGCCATAAGCTTTGGCGTTGCGTTCCAGAAAATCGGTGATGGGCATGGTCTTCACTCCTATTTATTTATGAAAAATGGGCAAAAAAATAATCCGCGTCCAAAAAAAGGACGGGATTCCCGTGGTACCACCTTCGTTCGCAGGCGGCTTGCGCCGGCTGCCTCTCCGGGCTCGAGCCGGCGCGAGGTACAAAACACGCAGGCATAAACCCTGGCGCGGTAACGGGCGCCGCCGTTGCGGCCTACTGGGCGCGGGGCCGTTCGGTGCAAAGCTAGGGGATGTATTCACGCGCGCTGGCCATGCGCCTCTCAGCGGCCGGCAGCTCTCTGTTTGGCATCGCGGGCGTTACTGGTTCCCCATTGCAGCTGGTTTTTGGTTTATTCAATTAGATGCAATTATAGCTTTGCGGAGGCGGGTTTGTCAAGCGTGAGTGGTGAGGCTGTTGCAAAGCGCACCGCTCTGCAACAGCCCCGGGGCCACGGCAAAACCGTGGGACGGGACGCCGAGGACGGCGTCCCCTGCGAAGTCAGTTTGATGTTTTGACGTTCTGCTGTAGGGCACGGACGACCGAGGACGGTCGCCCCTACGTGGTCAGCGGGTGTCATTGTCCTTCGTAGGGGACGCCACCTGGGCGTCCCGTTTTGGGCGTGGTGAAACGGGTGCGGGCGATGCGTGAATCGCCCCTGCAACGCTGTTCTATCTAAATTTTGTCATTCTGAGCCGCAGGCGAAAAATCTTTGGCTCAAGCACAGGGCAAGATTCTTCGCTTCGCTCAGAATGACAGGTCATGTTTTAGGCTGAACAAAGTACAACGACCTATTCCAACGCGACGCTGGCGAAGATGGCGGCGCCGAGGGGCAGGGCTTCTTCGCTGATGTTCAAATCGGCGCTGTGCAGGCTTCCGCTGCCGCCGCCGGGCTTACCCGCGCCCAGCATGAACAGGACGCCCGGTATTTCCTCCTGGTAGTAGGCATAGTCCTCGCTGCCAAGGTGGGGCTTCTCCACGTCGATGATTTCCTCCGGCGGCATGACGCTCAGGGCCGCCTCGCGCAGGCCCGCGGTGCAGGCGGGGTCGTTGTACACGGCGGGGAAGCCCTCGGTGAACTCCGCCTCGTTCTGGGCCACCTTCTGGATGTTCTCGCGGAAGATAAGCTTGTTGCGTTTTTCGATGCAGCGCAGCATCCCTGTCATTTCGGCGTAGTCTGGGATGATGTTTTCGGCTTCGCCGCCCTTGATGGTGCAGATGGAGAAGGTGGCGATGTCGAAGGGGCTTATCTGCGTGGGCTGGATGGATTGCAGCGCCACCACGATGGCCGAGGCGATGAGCACGGCGTTCACGCCGTCTTGCGGGGCCGAGGAATGCCCGCCCACGCCGTGCACGCGGATGAGCACCTGGTCGTCGGTGGCCGTCATGTAGCCCTCGTGCACGCCGATGGCGCCGGCGGGCAGTTCGGGCACCACGTGCAGGGCATAGATGCGCTCGACGTCCGGGTTTTTCAGCGCGCCGGCCTCGATGACGCAGCGCGCCCCGCCGTTGGCCTCCTCACCGGGCTGAAAGATGAATTTCAGCACACCGGAGAGCTTGTCTTTGCAGGCGCAGAGCATGGCCGCCGCGCCCAGCACCATGGCCATGTGGGCGTCGTGCCCGCAGGCGTGCATCACCCCGGGCCGGCGGCTGGCAAAGGGCAGGCCGGTGTCCTCGGTGACGGGCAGGGCGTCCATGTCGGCCCTGAAGGCGATGACCGGGCCGGGGCGGCCGGTGCTGAGCGTGGCGACGACGCCCGTGCCCCCCACCCCGCGCCGCACGGCAAGGCCCATGGCCTCAAGCTGCCCGGCCAGCCACTCGGCGGTCTCAAATTCCTCGAAGCTGAGCTCCGGGTGCTGGTGCAGATGCCGCCGCCAGCCGACGATTTGCTGGCGGTGGCTTTCGGCAAGTTCTTTCAGCAGTTCACGTTTCTTCGATTGTTCCATCGCTGCTCCCATCCCCTCAGCCAAGGGCGTCGAGCTGGGCGAGGAGGTTCTCGGTGCTTTCGCCGCGGGCGTAGAAGTTGTAGATGGCGTCCATCGCCTTCTCGTGGCGGGCGGGGCTCATGGCGCCCACGGCGTCGCCAATCAACGTTACTTTGTAGTTCAGGTCGGCCAAATCGCGCACGCTGCTGCTGACGCATTGGTCGGTATAAAAGCCCGCCACGATGCAGTGGGTGATGCCGAGGTTGCGCAGAATTTGGTCGATGTTGGTGCCGACGTGGATGCCCGAGCAGGTTTTGGTGAGCACGATTTCGCCCTCAAGCGGCATGCCCTGGGGCAGGAAGCCGGCCTCGCGGCTGCCGGGAGGCTGCTGCATGCCGGCGCTGGCGTGCAGGCGGCCGGTGTCGGAGGCGTCGGGCAGCATGCTTTGAATTTTGCAGTGGATGGGCCTGATGCCCTTTTCGCGGCATTTTTTAAGGATTTTTTCAATGTTTTTCAGAGCGCCGTCGATGTGCGCGCCCATCTCGTCCAGAATGGGGGCCATGGCGTCTACGTCGAGGCCCAGGGCCTTGAGGTGGTCGTATTGATAGTCGCGGGTGAGTTCGTCCTGCACGTCGATGAGAATCAGGACGGTGTCCTTCGGGCTGATGGGCGTGGGGTCCTTGTAGACGGTGCCGGCAAGTCCTCCGTAGTACTGGGCTACAAATTCGTTCGCGTTCATGGGTTTGCTCCTCTCTTTTGTTTGCAATATATTGCATAAAAAACGTAGATTTGCAATTTCTTGCAAATCTACGTTATGCCAAACTTTTTGCATTTGTAGTACAGGGTGCGAAGGGGAATGTCGAGGTCGTTTGCGGCCTTTTGCCTGTCTCCCTTGTGGCGGGCGAGGGCTCTTTGGATGTAGCTGCGCTCGGTTTCGCCAACGGCGTCGGCCAGGCGCACCACCACGGTATTGCCGGGCGGCATTGCATCGCTGTCCTCCCCCTTTCCGTTTGCGCGGGCGGCGTCCTCGCGGGCCGTGCGCTCCAGCATATCGATAAGATGCATCTTTTGCAGGGTGTCTTCGCTTTCCCCCATGCCGAACAGCGTGCGGCTGATGACGCCCTCCAGCTCTCGCAGGTTGCCGGGCCACCGCTGGGCCGCCAAAAGCTCGATGGCCTCGGGCGAGGCCCGGCGCACGCGGCGGCCGAACATGAGGTTGTATTGATTGATGAAATACTGCGTGACGGCCTCAACGTCCTGAGGGCGCTCGCGCAGCGGCGGGAGCTTGAAGTGGAACACCGCCAACCGCCCCAGAAGCTCGCGGCTGAAAGCGCCCGTCTCGGCCATGGCGGAAATATCTTGCCGGGTGGCGCTGATGAAGCGCACGTCCACTTTCACGCCCGTTTGGCCGCCCGCCGGCACCACCTCGCGCTCGGCCAGCACACGCAGAAGCTTTGTTTGCAGCGGCGGGGGCAGAAGGTCGATGTTGTCGATGAAGACAGTGCCTCGGTTCGCGTCCAGGATGAGGCCGCGCTCGCCGCCCCGGCGGGAGGCGGCGAAAGCGCCGTGCAGGTAGCCGAAAAGGCGGTATTCAAGCTGCTCGGCGTCATAATCGGCACAGTTGACGGTGGCGAAGGACTGGGTTTTGCGGCGGCTGGTGTTGTGAATGGCGTTGGCCAGCGTCTCCTTGCCGGCGCCGGCCTCACCCTCCAGCAAGAGGGCAGCCGGGGTGAGGGCCGCGCTTTTGGCCAGCTGCTTCAGGCGCGCAAGGCCCGCGCCCTCGCCCACAATGTCCTCGAAGCCGTAGCGGGCCTCGGCCCGGCGCAGGCCCTGGCGCACGCGCTCCAGTTCGCGCCGCAGGCGGTTGAGTTCGGAATTGTCGTGGTAGACCACCACGCGGCCCAAGAGTTCGCCGCCTGCGGTGATGTCGCGCGAGTCGGCCACCATCTCGCTTTTGGCGCGACTTATCATGTTGCGGTAGGGCTGATTTTCAAACACGTAGTTGCCGCCGGTGTCGAACACGCACACGGCGTCGGAGATGGCCTCCAGCACCGGGCGCAGCTTTTCAAGCAGTTCTTTCAGCAGCATGGCGGCCTCGCGTGGCGCGCGGATTTTGGATTTTGCAAGTTTTTGTTTATGGCAAGAGTATAGTATGGATTATTGCAATTTGTCAAGCGTCAGACACTGTATCTTTCCGCATATTCACGGCTGAGGCGGTAGGCCGCGGCGGTGGCGGGGTCTATTTCGATGGTGGGGATGATGAAGGTTTGGCCGGTGACGTCGGCGCCGTTGTACTGGCTGCCGGTGGCGGCGGCCAGGCCCAGGCGCAGGGCCTGGCGGATGGCGGAGGGGCTGACGTAATAGGTGAGCAGCCGGGCGCCGAAGGGGCCGCCGCCCTCGAAACGCTCGAGGGTTTCTCGGCGGCCTCCCAGCCCGCAGACAAGCCGCAAAGGCAGGCTGTGACCGGGGTTCGCCTCGGCCCAGGCCGCAAGGGCATCGGCGATGCCGTCCACCATTTCATCGCCCTGGGCCACGATGAAGCGCAGGCGTTCCAGTTCTTCGGGCGGGGCGGCGGCCAGGTACTCCGTCATCAGGCGGGCGGCCTCGGCGGCGTCCCATTCGCAGATGAAATCCGGCCTGAGCTGCACGAAGCGTTCAGCGTAGCCGGAGGCCGCGAGGACTTCATCCATGCCGGCGGAGAGCTGCCGGGAGGGCAGGGCGCTGCCCGTGAAGCGCAGATAGGCGGCCTCTCCCCCTTCGGCAAAAACGGGGGCGAAGGTTTGCAGCAGGTACTCGCCGGCCCAGCGGCCGATGGCGGCATAGTCCTGCGCGATGGCGGCCGTGGGATAAAAACCGTCGATGAGGCGGTCGTAGATAATAAGGCGGACGCCGGCGTCCAGCACGGCGTGGGCGGCCGGGCGCAGCACCTCGCCGTTCAGCGGCCACAGCACCACCACGTCCGGGTTTTCGGCCAGCAGGCTTTCCACCGCGGCCCGCTGGCGGACGGCGTCGCCGGCGCTGAGCAGGCTGTACTCAAAGCCGCCCTCGGCGGCCAGGCCCTCCAGTTCATCAAGGGCATGCAGGCGGCTGAGCGCGATGAACTCGTGTTCGCCTTCCGGCATTACCAGCCCCAGGCGCAGCGGGCGGGCGGAGGGGCGGCTGCCGGGGACGGAGGCGGAGGGCGGGCGCGGCGCGGGCACGGCAACGCCGGAGGCGCCGCGCCCGCCGCCGCAAGCGGCCAACAGGCACAGCGCGGCAGCCAGCGCCAAAGCCCTGATGCTCCTTTTTATGGATTTTGCGATGATACCCGGTCGTTTTTTCATCATGCGAAACAGCACTCCTCTTTGGCGTGGGTGTTACCGCTGTGTTACCCGGGACTTCTATAATAAAGCTGAGCCAATCTATAGGGGACATTTGGCTTGATGCTGGGAATAAGGCTTTCCACCGATGATTGTTAGCAGGCATTGGGCGTGCGCCCACATGGAAAGAGAGTGATGCAATTTGATTGGAGGCAGAGGCGACCGAGGGTCGGATATGTTTGTAGTGGACGTGAAGTTCCGGCGGAACGCCACTTGGCAAGGGACTGTAAAATGGGAAGGCAAAGAGGCCAATTTCCGCAGTACGCTGGAACTGCTTAAAATCATGGATGCGGCTCTGGAACAGGCGCACCCGGAGGACAAGGCAGACTTGGAAGAAAAGGCGAACCCCTCCATTGCGTTGTGGGGGGAATCTGTGGGGTAGTGTTGTTTTTGCCGAAGCATCTCACTAAAAGCAAATTTGGATGCGACCGCCGCCGCGCGCGGCGGTTTTTATTTTCCAGGGGGCGGGCCGCAGAAGGACAAACTCTCCGTATGCAAGGGCGAGGATTTTTCGGGAGTGTCCCAGCGCGTTGATTTTTCTGCGGGTCATTGCGGGCTTGACCCGCAATCTAGGGCGTGTTGACGCAAATGGTATGCTGCAGATATTTGCGTGCATTTCAAGGAAGGCGATTGAGGAATACTTTGTGTATTCCGATTGAGCCTGACGCAGAAAGGTGCGTAAAGACGGCGTGAAAGATGTGCGTTCGCTTTGCGTCAACACGCCCTAGTAGCGCGGGGGAACATCCCAAAGATTGCGGGTCAAGCCCGCAATGACATGTAATGACATGTTCATATATTAGAATAGATGTTTTGCTGTGCTATAGTGATAATTACAATAAACCGTGAAACCGTGCTTTGGGGACACTCCCGATTCTTCACTGCGTTCAGAATGACACGAATCATGGTTTGCTCTGCACTTCGAAATGGGGCACGAAGCACTCGCCCACGCTGTGGCGGCCTTGAAGCCAGCCGCGCGTAAAGCCCAGGCGGTCGGCCTCCCCGGCAACCTGGCGGTATTCCCAGCTGGAGAGCGTGCGCCGCAGCTCTTTGGGCAGGCGGGCGTCTCCGTTTGGGGTGTACTGGCGCATAAGGCTGAGGAAAACTTCTTCGGGCGGCAGGGCCTCGGCCACGCCGCGAAGGATGGCCATGGCGTCCCGGTGGTGGCCGGGCAGCACCAGAACACGCAGCACCACGCCTTTTTGCAGAAGGCCGTCCGCGCGCTGCACGGCGGGGCCGGCGGCGGCATGGGCGGCGCGCAGGGCGGCGAGGGCGGTGGGCCAATAGTTTGGCGCGCCGGCCAAAAGCCCGGCCAGGGCAGGGCTGTGATACTTGACGTCGAAGAGCCAGACGGCGACGTGCGGGGCAAGCTCGGCCACGGCCTCACAGCTTTCGTAGCCGCCGGTGTTCCACACAAGGGGCAGGCTTAGGCCCTCGGCGCGGGCGAGCGCCAGGGCGTTTAGCGCCCAGGGCCGCCAGTGCGTGGCGGTGACGAGATTGAGGTTGTACGCGCCCCGGCGTTGCAGAGAGAGGAAAAGCGCGGCCAGGGCGGGGGCGTCCATGGGGCGGCCCGCGCCGCCGCTGCGGCTGACGGCGTGGTTTTGGCAAAAGACGCAGCCAAGCGAACAGCCGGAGAAGAACACAGCGCCGCTGGCGGGGGCCTCGGCCCGGGCGGGCGGCTGCGGGGCAGTAAGCGGCGATTCGGACAAGCGGGAGGCAGGCTGCGGGGCGGGGCGTGAAGCGGGCTGAACAAGGCCGGGGGGCTGCGATTCGGGCGGCTGCCAGGCGGCGGACTGCGGGCCGGAGATGCCCGGCTCTTCCCAGCGATGGAGGCCGGCCCAGGCCACGTGGGGAAGGCTGCCGGAGTGGCAGCGGGCGGCGCCATGGCCCCGGACGGCCCCGCAGCGGCGAGGGCACAGGCGGCAGGGCGCAGGCTTGCCGGAAGCCGTATTCACGGCGGGGGATGCAGGTTCCGGATGTTTTGCATAATCGCTTTCCAAATGGCTTTCCATAGTGCGATGATACCACAGCGGCGGCAAATATGGTATACTGTATTGTACAAAGGAGGGTGTTTGATGAGCAATTTTGATTCGGCGGCCCTTGCCAGGCAGGCCGTGGCCGCCCGCAAGCTGGCTTATGCGCCCTACTCCCGTTTTTTGGTGGGGGCGGCGCTGATGGCCGAGGACGGCAGCGTATATCTGGGCGGCAATATTGAGAACGCGGCCTACAGTGTGTGCAACTGTGCCGAGCGCACCGCGCTGTTCAAGGCGGTGAGCGAGGGCGCGCGCCGCTTTGCGGCCATTGCGGTGGCGGGCGGCGCCGAGGGCACGCCCGAGGACGCCCTGCCGTTTTGTACGCCCTGCGGGGTGTGCCGCCAGGCGCTGTACGAGTTTGGCGGGGACGAGCTGCCGGTGGTGCTGGCCTATGGCGACGGGCAGCACAAGATGATGAAGCTGAGCGAGCTGCTGCCGCTGGGCTTTGGGCCGAAGGACTTAGCTTGAGGAAATGAGGGTGCGAGTGGCGGGACTTTTTCGCAGAGGCGCTGCCGTGCTGTTGGCCCTGGTGCTGGCGGCAATGTTTTTGTGCGCCTGTTCGTCCGCCCCGGTGAACGATGTGGGCGACGCCATAGGCCCCGAGGCCCAAGGCGGCGACGAGGCGCCCGCCGCCGGCACCGAGATAGCCCTTTTGACCACCGACGCGCGGCTGGAAAGCCCTTACGGGCAGGGCGTGTGGGCTTCCATCGCGCGCTTTGCCGGCGAAAACGGCCTGAGCTGCGGCACCTATAAGACCGAGCCGGAGGACGCCGGGGCCGCCCTGGCCACGCTGGAACTGGCCGTGCGAAGCGGCGCGCGGCTGGTGGCCTGCATGGACGAAGTGGTGAGCGCCACAGTGGCCGGGGTGCTGGGCCAATACGATGAGGTGCGCTTTCTTCTGCTGGATGCCCCGGCGGGGCTGGGCTTGCAGAGCAATGCCGCGGCGCTGAGGTTTTCCCCCTTGCAGGCCGGATTTTTGGCCGGTTATGCGGCCACTTATGAGGAACCCGGCCTTTTGGGCGTGGCGCTGGGCGGCGACGACGAGAGCACGCGCTATGCCCTGGGCTTTTTGATGGGGGCGGAGACGGCGGCCACCGAGCGGCAGATGGCCCCCGAAAGCCTGTGGGTGATATGGCTGGAGGCGGACGGCGGGGCTTTGGAGCCTAAAGAAGAGGGGCAGGCCGCGCCGCCCCAGGCCGAGGAAGCGGATTGGGCCGAGCAGGTGGCGCTTTTATATACACGCGGCGTGAAACTGGTGTTTGCCGCCGACCCCGGCGACCAGGAAACCGTGCTGGCGGCGGCGCGCCAGGCCGAAGGCCGGATGCTGGGCATTGGGCTGGACATGGCCGGAAGCGGGCCGGAACTGCTGGGAAGCCTGAAATTTGAGGCGAGCCGGCTGCTGTATGGCCAATTGGCCGCCTGGCTGGAGGGCGAGTTTCCCGGCGGCAGGGAAATACTGGGCGGCGTGGCCGAGGGGGCTGTGGCGCTGAGCGTGGAGCCGTCTCGCTTTGAGAACGCGCGGGCCTGGATATTGGAGCAGGGGCCGCTGCGCTTTGAGGGTGGTTTTCTGGCGGCGCAACTGGAGCGCCGGGCCGCGCCGCACAGCGACGGGCGCCTGCCCTCCCCCGGCGAAATGAGCCTGCCGCATTTGCTGGCGGTGACGCCCCTGCGCTACGACAGCCTGCTGGCCGAGCAGGCCCTTGAGGCTGAAAGCGCGGCGGACACGGCTACGGAGAGCGAGTTGCCGGGTGAGGCCGATGCGGCTTCGGCCCTGCAGGCGGAGTGAAGCGGGCGTTAGGCGTTGGCTTGAACGAAGGGCAAGAGCAAGGGGCGAAGGGCGAAGGGCGAAGGAACTGGGACGCCCAGGGGGGCGTCCGAGACTGTGGACAAAGTATACAGGCTCACAGGCCAAGAGAAACGGATGCAGTGCAAGGCGGCAAGAAACCGCGCAAAGGCGCGTATGATAGATACGTAACTGCCGCGCGGTTTCGTAGCCAACGCCGCAATGCGCCGTTTGTCTTCGGCCTGGGACGCCCAGGGGGGCGTCCCCTACGAAGGTCAGGGGGAGTCATTGGCTTTCCTTGGGTGTCAGGTTTTGGCGGTTATCCGTCGGATGCGGGCGACCAAGGACGAGCGCCCCTACGAAGAGGCGGGGTAGTTTTCTGCACAAAACTTCATGCGCGTTCCTGCGCGCTACGATGAATGCAAAGGGCTGGCAGCGCATGAAGTTTTTTCGCTTGTGGCGCGGTTGTCGCCTGCGGCGGCGAGCGCCACGCGCTTCAAATCTTTTTTGCTATGCTTTTGCATAGCAAAAAGAGGCTGTTGTGAGGCGGGACGCCTTACAACAGCCTCTTTTCTATTTGTCCTTTGCTTTTTGCTGTTTGAGGCGCTGTTCGTGGTTCAGGACGCGCTTGCGGATGCGGATGCTTTGGGGGGTGACTTCCACCAGTTCATCGGCGCGGATGAACTCGAGGGCTTCTTCGAGGCTGGGGGGGCTGGGGGGCGTGAGGCGGAGGGCGTCGTCGCTGCCGGAGGCGCGCACGTTGGTAAGGTGCTTTTGCTTGCAGACGTTGACGGTGATGTCTTCCGCCTTGGGGCTTTGGCCCACCACCATGCCGGCGTAGACCTTCTGCCCCGGGCCGATGAAGAGGCGGCCCCGGCTTTGGGCAGCGTGCAGGCCGTAGGTGACGGCCTCGCCCGTTTCGTAGCTGATGAGGCTGCCGGTGGCGCGCTGCCCAAGCTCGCCGGCGAAGGGGGCGTAGCCGTCGAAGATGGTGTTGAGCACGCCCTCGCCGTGAGTGTCGGTGAGGAACTCCGAGCGGTAGCCGAAGAGGCCGCGGGCCGGGATTCTGAATTCGACGCGCATGCGGTCTCCGCTGGGGGCTATTTGCAGCATCTCCCCTTTGCGGCGGGAGAGTTTTTCAATGACGGCGCCCTGGTATTGGCCGGGCACGTCCACCACCACATATTCCACCGGTTCCATGGTGACGCCGTCTTCCTCACGCATGAGCACCTTCGGGGTGGACACTTGCAGCTCGTAGCCCTCGCGGCGCATGGTTTCGATGAGGATGGCCAGGTGCATTTCGCCCCGGCCCATGACGCGGAAGCTGTCGGTGGCGCTGCCGTCCTCCACGCGCAGGGCCACGTCGCGCAACAACTCGCGCGTGAGGCGCTCTCGCAGCTGGCGGGAGGTGACGAATTTTCCTTCGCGGCCCGCGAAGGGTGAATCGTTCACCGAAAAGGTCATTTCCACCGTGGGCTCGGTGATTTTGAGGAAGGGCAGAGGCGCGGGGGCGGCGGGGCTGCACAGGGTGTTGCCGATGTTCACGTTTTCGATGCCCGAGAAGGCCACGATGTCGCCGGCGGCGGCCCTTTCAACGGGGCTGCGCTCCACACCCTCGAAGCTGTACAGCGCGGTGATGCGGCCCTTCTGCATGAGGGATTCGTCGTGCCAGTCGCAAAGCAGGACGTCTTGCCCGGCGGTGATGGCGCCGGCTTCCACCCGGCCCACGCCGATGCGGCCGACGTAGTCGTTGTAATCGACGCTGGAGCAGAGCATGGCCAGCGGGGCCTCGGCGTCGCCCTTCGGCGGGCGGACGTACTGAAGGATGGTATCGAAGAGGGGGGCGAGGTTTTGGCCGGGGGCGTCGGGCGAGTAGCTGGCGGTGCCCTCGCGCCCGGAGGTGAAGACGGTGGGGCTGTCGAGCTGGGCGTCGGTGGCGCCGAGGTCCATGAGCAAAAGAAGTATTTCGTCCACCACTTCGGCGATGCGGGCGTCGGGACGGTCTACCTTGTTCACCACGATGACAAGGTCGAGGTCTTGCGCGAGGGCTTTTTGCAGCACGAAGCGGGTTTGGGGCATACAGCCCTCGGCGGCGTCAACCAGCAGCAGCACGCCGCTCACCATTTTCAGCACGCGCTCCACCTCGCCGCCGAAATCGGCGTGGCCGGGGGTGTCTACGATGTTTATTTTGACGGGCTCGCTCTCGGGGCTTTGCCAGGTGCAGCTGGCGTTTTTGGCGAGGATGGTGATGCCGCGCTCGCGCTCGAGGTCGCCCGAGTCCATGACGCGCTCGGCCACTTGCTGGTTTTGGCGGAATGCGCCGGACTGCTTGAGCATTTCGTCCACGAGGGTGGTTTTGCCGTGGTCCACATGGGCAATGATGGCGATGTTTCGCAGGTCTTTACGGATTTGCATAGCTGCCTTTCGGTGGGAATAGAATTTGGGGGATGTTGCTGCGCTTGGTTAATAATACATACCGGTGAGGCGCTGGCGGCGCAGGCGGCGGGCCTGGGAGGAGGCGGGCGGCTGCGCCGGGGCTGCCGGGGGCGAGGGGGCGGGCGGGGCAGGCAGGGTGAGGCGGGGCGCGCCTTTGGCCTCGGCCTCGAGGCTGGCCAGCGGGCGCCGGCTTTGGCTGTGGTGGCCCATCAGCACATGGCGCAATTCGTGCTCGTAAATTTCGCGCTGCTGCTCGGCGTTGTAGGTGTTGTTGATGTAGATGGTGAAGTCGCCGTTTTCGTCTTGCGAGGCCATGCCCTTGACGGAGGCAGGCAACTGCACACTGTATACGAAGATATCGTTCAAGGGCTTTGCCCTCCCCTTTTTTTCTGGGTACAAGCCAAATATTGGTTTACTGCCCGGATTTCTTTTTGTTGCGCGCCATAATTTGGGCGGCCTCGATGACCGCGGCTTCGTCGGCGTCGCGGGCGAGGTCGTACAAGAGGCGGAAGCCGGCGTTGTTGCGGTAAAGCTCAAGCACTTCGGCGAGCTCGGGGTTCGGCGCGGCGGGCTCGGGCTTTTGCTTGCCGGCTAAATAATCGGTGGTGGTGCCGAAGTATTCCGCGATGGGAAGCAGGGTTTTGAAGGTGAGCTCCCGCGTTCGGCCGGCTTTTAGCTCGCTGAGGGAACTGCGGGAAATGCCCAGGGTTTCGCACATTTCGGTGACGTTGATACCGTTCTGGGCGCAGAGGGCCTGGATGCGGTCGTACATTTCAGACATGTGGCTCTCCTTTTTGGAACTTGACGGTGCAGGGAAGATTTTGGTGATTAATTACATCTTTCTGTATTCTTGTCTTGACTATTACAGCTTTCTGTTATAATATGTGGGTGGGTTACAGATTACTGAATTGCATTGGTGTGCTTAACTATTGTATTACAGAATTCAGGAAGTGTCAAGGTAGTATCAATCAGGTCTAGGTAGCCACTGATTTATTGTCATTCTGAACGAAGTGAAGAATCTTTGAGTTGGAAAGTTTGCTTTTATACGAAGGAAAAGATCCTTCGCTTCGCTCAGGATGACAGATTATCTAATATATCATTGCTTACCTGGGGCGGATTGGAGCGGCGGGCCGCCGGGGCGCCGGGGCGGGATTGTGGGCGCTGCGGTGGCGGAACGGGCCGCAGACATGATGGTTTTGCCATGCCTTTGCGCAACAAAAAAACCGGCGATGGGCAGCCGGCGGAGATAGTATACCATGCTGTTCCGCTGCGGAACATTTGGAGGCCGTCTCTCTAGCGGCGGCGGATGAGGCGGGACAAGGCGGAGGGGCGGGAGATGCGGGGCGGCGGCTGCGGAGGGGCGGCGCGGCCGGTTTGGAAACGTTGGCGGGCCTCCTCGCGTTCCTCCTCGTCCACCTCGAACATGAATACCACGATGCAAAGCAGGATGACTGCCAGAAAAATACCGATTATTTGCATATACGCCTCCCTGGGGGCTTGCCGGCAGCGGCTGGGACTTTGCTGCATTTGCATTTAGCATAGCACAGGGGGCTCAAGAAACATGACGAACAAACGCAAGACGATGGAGGTTGTGATGGGGGACGTGATGAGCAGGGCGGAAAAGACAGAGCGGATGCGGCGATATGGCAGCAGCCTGCGGGAGGTGCGGCGCCTTGGCGAAGAGATGGCGCGCTGGCGCTCGATGGCGGAGGGGCTGGGCGGCAGCATTTTGACCCATTTGGGCAAGCAGGGCACACAACGTAACCCGCTGGAGGAATCGGTGGAGCGGATAGTGCTGCTGGAGGAGGAATTGGCCGGGAAGCTGGACGCCGCGCTGCGGCTGAGGCGCGAGGTGGACGGGGCCATTGGGCGGCTGTGCGACGTGCGCCTGCGCGATGTGCTGCGGCTGCGCTATTTGGACGGGCGGAGCCTTGCGCACATTGCCGAGGAGATGGGCTACAGCGAACGGCAGGTGTTCAACCTGCACCGTCAGGCGCTGGATGCGGTGAAGCTGGGGTAATTGGTTTGGACGGGCAATTCGTGAATTAACCCTACTACGCTGTTCTGTCTAAATCTTATCATTCTGAGCCGCAGGCGAAGAATCTTTGGATCAAACACAGGGCAAGATTCTTCGCGGGGGCATTTTATGCCGAGGGCGGCTTGCATAGCAAACGCCCGAGCCCGCTTGCGGGTCGCTCAGAATGACATGTTATGTTTTAAGCTGAACAAGGTGCTACACGTGTAGGAACCGCCGCCTTCGGCGAAGCGCGGGTGTTTGTACAACGCCAAAAAGGGACGCCCAAGGGGGCGTCCCCTACGAAGGACGGTGATTCATGGTTTCTGCGTAAGGATTGCCGTGTTACATTACAGGCTTCGGACGGGCGACCGGGGATGGTTGCCCCTGCGAAGGGTGTGGCTAACGGCGCAGGGCTTTTTTGCGCAGGACGAGGAGCATGGCGAGGAGGGCCAGGGCAGCGCAGCTGAGGCCAAACCAGAGCATGGGGTGGTTGGGGTCGCTGGTTTGGGGGGCGCCGGGGGCGGTGGTGCTGGCGGCGCCTGAAGTGCCGCTGCGGCTGCCGCTGCCGGAGATGCTGCCGCTGGCGCTGCCGGAGGTGCTGCCGCTGGCCGAAGTGCTGCTGCCGGAGCCGGAGGTGCTGCTGCCGCTGCCGGAAGTGCTGCCGGAGGCAGACGCGGAAGTGCTGCTGCCGGAGCCGCTGGTGCTGCTGCCGCTATCGGAGGAGCTGCTGCCGCTGCCGGAAGTGCTGCCGGAGGCGGAGGCGGAGGTGCTGCTGTCGTAGCCGAGGGGCCAGTAGGTGGCGGCGGCGGATGAATCGGGGAGGGCAATGATTGGCGGGGCGTTGCGGGGCAGATAGACGACGCCGTTTGAGGTGACGCTGAGGACGTAGGCGCCCTCGGGCAGCCAGATGTAAATTTTGCCTTCCTCGTCGGTGTAGACTTCGTCGAGGCCATAGCCGGTGATGTCGTCGCCCGCGGATGTTTTCAGGCCGAGGTTGGTGACGGGGCGGCCGCCCGCGAGGCCGCTGAGCTGGATGGCGACGCAGTAGACGCGGGGGGTGCCGTCCGCGCGGGTGGCGTTGTGATACGAGGCGTCGCCCGGGGCGGTGATGTGCCAACTGCCGCCGGTGATGATGAAGCCCCGGTTGGCGTCGTAGGTGGGGTATTTGACGGAACCCGCGATGACCGAGGTGCCGCCGTAGACCTCGGGTACGGTGGCGGACAAAACGGCGATGCGCTCGCCGCCGGGGCCGTTGCCCGCCGTGGCGTGCAGGCGGCCGGAAGTGACCTCGAGCGCCGATGTGCCGGCGTCTGGCATAACGCCGGCAGTGATGCCGGCCATGACGCCGTAGCCGCCGCGCGAGTTGACAGAGTCGCCGCCTATGCCCTCGAGCCGGGCGGAGGCAAACACATGCACACGGGTACCCGCACCGACGCCTGTGCCGCCGGGGCCGGCCGCGCCGCCCTCGCCGCCGACGCCGGTGGCGAGGGCGCCGTCTTGCACGGTGAGGCCGGAGGAGGCGTAGATGCCGTAGCCGCCGGTGACGGCGCCTGTAGGGGCGCTGGCGCGGGCGTCGCCACCCCCGGCGGTGACAGAGGTGTTTTGGCTTGGGCCGCTGCCGGAGATGTTGATGGCCCCGTAGCTGAGCAGGCCGTCTCCGCCTCGGGTGCCGGAAGTGCTGCCCACCGAATGGGTGTGACCGCCCTGGGCGTTGACACGCGCCCCGTTGCTGATGTTGATGTCTCCGCCGATGATGGCGCCGAAGCCGCCGATGCTTTGGGCGCCAACGCCGGCTTCACCGCCCTGGGCGGTGACGTTGGAACGCTCGCCGACTATATCCAGCCTGGCGCTGCCGCCGGTGCGGATGCCGCTGCCGCCCTCCACCACGGTGGAGGCCGCGCCGATGGAACCGCCGCCGGTGCCGTTGCCGCCACGGGTTTCGAGGGTGGCGTTATCAATGCTGAGTTCGGCGCCTGCGCCCGGGATGTAGATGCCATCGCCGCCGATGCCTCGGCCGCCGCCGGAGGCGCCTGTGCCGCCCGCGCCGCCGATGGCGGAGAGATAGGTGATATCTCCCGCGGCGTTGGGGATGGCGTTGCCTTGCAGCGTGAAGGGGGCGCCGGCGGTTTCGCGATATCGGATGCCGTGGCCGCCCGATGCCGCCGCGCCCGAGCCGTACAGGCCGGCACCGCCCTTCGCACTGGCGAAGACGTTGCCGGTGGCCGAGAAGCTTGTGCAGAAGATGGCGTCGCCGCCGGGGGCGCCGTCTCCGGCCTGGGCCTCGATGGTGGCGCTGCTTTCGGCTACAAATGTGCCGGGGGTTCCGCTTATGTGAATGGCGTCGCCGCCGCGGCCCGTCTCGTTTGTGCCGCCCAGGCCCGTGCCGCCCGTGGCGGTGACAACGGCGGAGCCGCTGGCCTTGAAGCTGGCCATTCGGCTGAGGCCGAAGCCGCCGTTTTGGCCGTTGCCGCCCGCAGCCGTGAGAGAGGCGTTGTTTTCTACGGTGATGGCGCTGGAGACAGGGCCTTGGACGCCGTGGCCGCCTTCACTGCGGCCGTTGCCGCCTTTGGCCGTGAGGGAAGCGCCGGACTGGATAATAAGGGCGTCGTCTTCATAAACGAAGCCAATGCCCCCACCGCCGCCACTGACGCCGGCGGAAAGACTACGGCCCTATCATCTATGACGGGGATTGTGCAGGTGATGCCAGCGCCGCCGGCACCGTTCGTGTTTGAGCCGCTGGCGCCGTTGCCGCCGGTGGAGGTGACTGTTGTGCCGGCGGCTATGGCGTTGAAGGTTCCGCAGACGATGCCTGCGGCGCCGCTGCCGCCGAGGCCGTCGGGATTGAGGTCGTTGGTGGAGCCCAGGGAACCGTTGCCGCCGGTGGCGGTGAGTGTGGCTTCGTCTCGGACGGTGAGTTGGCCGGCGTTCAGGTTCAGGCCGGGGCCGCCGGAGTTGCCGTTGCCGGAGCCGGAGCCGCCCCCGAGGGTGAGGGTGGTGCCGCCCCCTCTGGCAACAAGATCCGCGTTGCCGGCGGCGCCGAGGCCGGGCCCTCCGGCGTAGGGGCGGGCGCCGTCGAAACCGGTGGCGGAGCCGCCGGTGGCAGTCAAATTGCCGCCGCTCTCTAGCAATACCATAGGGACGGCGTCCTCGGCAGCCAGCCACAGGCCGGGGGCGTTTTGATAATACTGGCTGCTACCGCCCCTGGCCGTGAGGGAATTGGCGCCGGTGACCGTAAGAGAGGGGCCTTGCAGGAGGAAGCCGGCGCCGCCCCGCGCGCCGGGCGTGCCGCCCTCCGCAGCCGCGCCGTTGCCGCCTGTGGCGACGACAGTAGTTCTTGTGCCGGTGATGGTGGTGCTGCCGCTGACCGTGAGGGCGTTGCCGGCGGAGGCGTTGGCGCCTTGCGCGGTGAGGCTGCCGCCGTTGAGGGCGAGAGAGATTCCGCCGGTGACCGTGAGGTCGCCCTTCACGTTGAGGGCTTCGGCGGCGCTGTTGTTCGCGCCGCGGATGGTGAGGCTGGCGCCGCTCTGGCCTTGAATGGTGAGCGCGCCGGTTTCCGCATTGAAGGCGAGGCCGACGGGGGGGTTGGCGGGATCCGCCGCGGGGCCGGTGTTGATGGTGTTTTGGTCGATGAGGTTAATGAAGACGTTGGAGCCGACCGGGCCGGAGGTATTGATGGCGATGGGGCCGCCTGTATAGTCATCCATGGTCAGGGTGAAATCGGGAAAAGTGTTCACCCTGAGGGCGCCACGCGTATCTGGGTTATCTGGGTCTTCGAGGTAGTCATAAGGTTGCTCGCCGGGTTGCACATTAGAGGGATCTTTGTACACGGTGCCGTTGACCGTGATGGAATCCACCGCGGCGGCGACGCGCAGGGGCCACAGCACAAAGACCCCGATAATAATACCCAGCACCAAAAACGCCGCAAGCACAGCGGAAATAAGGCGGCGGGCGGAGGAAGGCCCGGCAAAAATGGACTTTAGCATAGGACACTCCTTGTTCGACGACTGGATTCAGCAACTATATATTGTGGCGAAGAATAGGATTAGACACTACCTCTTGTCTATTATTGCATAAATATGTTGAGTTTGCAATGGGAATATTAATGGATTTGCAGGAGCTTTCTTGGTGTGATTAACAAAAGATTGCCGGGGATTTCATTGTATTTCCGCCGGGGGGCGTGGTATACTGCAGACAGTGAAATGGGACGGGCGCTGACGAAAAGCCTCTTGAGGGGGGCTTTTTTGTTGCGCAAAGCCATGACGATGGGGGGCGGAGGGATGAGGCGCAGGGTCTCGGCCAGGAAGGTGATGCGGGAATTGGAGGGCATTGCCTACGCGCGGGCCGATGATTTTGTGGAGGTGAAGGGCGGCGATGTGCTGGCCCGAGAGGACGCGCCAGAGGACGAGCGGCGCGCGGCGGTGCAGCAGGTGAAGATGGGCACGCGGGGCGTGGAGTACAAGTTCTATAATAAGGAATGGGCGCTGGAAAAGCTGCTGGGGATGCTGGAGCGGCAGCAGGGGGCCAAGACGGACAGCGGGCGATTTGAGACGCTGCTGCAGGGGATGCGGGACGAGGTGGTGAAGCCGGAGGATTCATGACGGCGATTTACCAGCAAGACGGCGAAGGGATGAGGGGACAGGATGGTATTCAGCCCACGGCAGCGCGAGCTGCTTTTTTTGTTTTTGGCGGGAAGGCTGCGGCGGCTGAACGTGCTGGGGGGCGCCGTGCGCAGCGGCAAGACCTATGTGAGCCTGGTGCTGTGGGCGATGTGGGCCTGCCTGGACACACCGAGAGACGCCGTGCTGCTGATGGCGGCGAAGACGCTGACGAGCCTGAAACGCAACTGCCTGGGCACCTTGCAGGCGATTTGCGGAGAGCATTTCAGCTACTCTTTGGCGGCCAAGGAAGGGCGGCTGCTGGGGCGGAAGGTATTGCTGGAGGGGGCGGGCGACGCACGGGCCGAGGGGAAGATACGCGGGCTGACGCTGCACGGCGCTTATTGCGACGAGCTGAGCTTGTTCCCGGAGGACTTTTTTTGGATGCTGCTGGCCCGGCTGAGCCAGCCGGGGGCCATGCTGCTGGCCACGACGAACCCGGGGCATCCGGGGCACTGGCTGAAGCGGAAGGTGCTGGAACGGGCCGGGGAACTGAACTTGCTGGAGATGGACTTTGCCCTGGACGACAACGTGTTTTTGGACGAGGGGTACCGCCGGGCTGTGGAGCAGGAGCACAGCGGGGCCTTTTACCGGCGCTATGTGTTGGGGCAGTGGTGCGCCGCCGAGGGGGCGGTGTATCCGCAGTTTGCCGAAAACCCCGAGGCTTTTTCGTGCGATGCGCCGGATTATGATTTCATTCATGTGGGGGTGGATTTTGGCGGGAATAAGAGCGCCTTTGCCTTTGTGGCCTGCGGGCTGAAGCGCGACTACAGCCATTTGGCGGCGCTGAGCAGCGAGCGGCATCCGGGGGCCGGGATGACGCCTGAGGTGATGTACCGGCGTTTGGCGGATTTTATTACCCGGGTGGAGGGGCGCTGGGGGCGGGTGGCTGCGGTGTATGCCGACAGCGCCGAGCAGACCCTGATAAACGGGCTGCGGGGGCGGCTGCGCGTGCCGGTGCGCAACAGCCTGAAAAAACGGATAATGGATCGGGTGCGAGCGGCCTGCGCGTTGATGGCGGCGGGGCGTTTGAGCCTGAGCGGGGATTGTGGCAGCTTGCGGGAGGCCTTGCGCGGCGCGGTGTATGACGAGGGCTGCACACAGGACGCGCGGCTGGACGATGGGAGCAGTGACATTGACACGCTGGATGCCTTTGAGTATGGCTGGGAGAGGTATTTGGAGGGGTATGCGCGAAGAACCGTTAAATAGTTGTTATACTAACCTCTAATTAAGCAGTCGGCATAATCCAATCACGATGAGTAATAGAGCGGATGGAAGCGTGAGACAAAGAACAAATAGTATCGCAGAGTCT
>QMCE01000085.1_pt1 | contig 36736 bp, 27 predicted proteins | sample 1821851 | NCBI WGS metagenome assembly QMCE01 (sample SAMN09453174, study PRJNA476694) | Termite gut metagenome, whole genome shotgun sequencing project. | isolation source: worker | host: Odontotermes sp. | place: South Africa:Pretoria | collected 2016-01-28 | reverse complement strand
ATTTCTGTATGTACACGCTGTACCCGCAGGGTACAGCGTGTACATACAATATAAATTTAAAACACATGAGGGAGGCATTTCCATGCTGCTGGTAGGAAACGGAAGACTGCTCACCCGTGGGGAGAATCACCGCCTGATTGAAAACGGCTGCGTGGCCGCCGACGGGCGGCTCATCAAGGAAGTCGGCGACACAAACGAGCTTCGGGCGAAGTACCCCGGCGCCGAATTCATCGACGCTAAGGGCGGCGTAATCATGCCGGGGCTCATCAACGCGCACAACCATATATACAGCGCGTTTTCCCGGGGGCTTTCGATCAAGGGCTACGCGCCCAAAAGCTTCCTGGACATCTTGGACGGCATGTGGTGGACGATCGACCGCAATCTGCTCGTCGAGGATACGCGTTGGAGCGCGATGGCCACATACCTCGACTGCATCAAAAACGGCTGTACGACAGTCTTCGATCATCACGCGAGCTACGGCGGCATTCGCGGGAGCCTCTTCGCTATCGCCGACGCCGCGAGCGAGCTGGGCGTGCGGACGTGCCTGTGCTACGAGGTCTCCGACCGCGACGGCGAGGACAAGATGCGCGAGGCCGTCACCGAAAACGCCGAGTTTATCCGCTATGCCGAAAAGGACGCCACCGACATGGTCAAGGCCATGATGGGGATGCACGCGTCCTTCACGCTTTCGGATAAGTCGCTTGAGCTCTGCCGCGAAAACACGCCGGCCGGCGTCGGCTTCCATGTGCACGTGGCGGAGGGCATGGCCGACGTCTACGACAGCCTGAAGAAGTACGGCAAGCGCGTGATCAACCGCCTGTTCGACCACGATATTTTAGGCGAGCACACGATAACGGGGCACTGCATACACGTAAACGGCGCGGAGATGGACGTCATCAAGGATACTAATACGATGGTCGCCCACAACCCGGAATCTAACATGGGCAACGCCGTGGGCATCCCGCCCTGCATGGAGATGATAAAGCGCGGCATACTGCTCGGGCTGGGCACCGACGGCTACACGAACGACATGTTCGAGTCCGAAAAGGTCGCCAACGTCATCCATAAGCATGTGCTGTGCGACCCGACCGTCGCCTGGGGCGAGGTTCCGCAAATGCTGTTCAGGAACAACGCGCTCATGGCGAACCGCAGCTTCAAGACGAAGCTCGGCGTGCTGGAGCCGGGCGCGGCGGCCGATATCGTTATCAGCGACTACAATCCGCTGACGCCCATGACCGCCGATAACTGCGACGGACACATCCTCTTCGGCATGACGGGCCGCAGCGTCGTCACGACGATTATCGGCGGCGTCGTGAAGATGAAGAACCGCGAGCTTATTGGGATAGACGAACAGGCTATCATGGCGAAATGCCGCGAACAGTCCGCGAAGATGGCGGCGCGCATCAATTCGAGATAGGAGAGAGGCATCATGAGCGATAAGATGAGACAGATTCCGTTTGGACAGCTGATGGATTGGGCGCTCACAGAGTATGAACAGAGCGGCTCCATATTCGGCATCAAGAAGCTATATAAATATAGCGGCGGCAAAACGCTTTCCATCTTCGGCGAAACGCTGGAAACGCCCTTCGGCCCCGCGGCGGGCCCGCATACCCAGCTCGCGCAGAACCTGATAGCCGCTTATGCGGCGGGGAGCCGCTTCTTCGAGCTGAAGACCGTGCAGATTCTCGACGGCGAGGATCTGCCCGTCTCCAAGCCGTGCATTCTGGCGAAGGACGAGTGCTATAACGTCGAATGGTCAACGGAGCTGTACGTGCCGCAGGCGCTGGACGAATACATAAAGGGCTGGTTCGCGCTGAAGCTCCTGAGCAGGGAGCTGGGGTTGGGCGACCCCGATGGCTTCGTGTTCAATATGAGCGTGGGCTACGACCTCGAAGGCATCAAGACCGAGAAGATCAACAACTATATCGAGAGCATGAAGGACGCCGGAAGCGCCGAAGCGTGGCAGGCCTGCAAGTCGTGGGCGCTCGGCAACCTTTCGCGCTTCAAGCACGTCGATAAGGCTTTTATCGAAAGCATAAGCCCGAAAATTTGCACATCCATAACGCTCTCCACGCTCCACGGCTGCCCGCCGCAGGAGATCGAGCGAATAGCCGCGTATCTGCTCACCGAGAAGAAGCTGCACACGTTCATCAAGTGCAACCCGACGCTGCTCGGCTACGAATACGCGCGCAAGACGCTGGACAGCCTGGGCTTCGACTACATCGCCTTCGACGACCATCATTTTAAAGCGGATCTGCAATTCTCCGACGCCGTGCCCATGCTGGAGCGGCTTCAGGCAACGGCGGACTCGCTTTCGCTGGCCTTCGGCGTCAAGATCACGAACACCTTCCCCGTCCAGATCACGGAGAAGGAGCTGCCCGGAGAGGAGATGTACATGTCCGGCCGGTCGCTGTTCCCGCTCTCGATCGAGGCGGCGAACCGCCTTTCCAAAGAATTCGGCGGCAAGCTCCGCATCAGCTATTCCGGCGGCGCGGATATCCACAACATCGACAAAATCTACGACGCGGGCGTCTGGCCCATCACGTTGGCGACGACGCTCCTGAAGCCCGGCGGCTACGAGCGGCTCAACCAGCTGGCCGGTAAGCTTTCGGGCTGCGAGTACAAGGCGTTTGACGGAGTTAAGCTCGACAAGCTGCAAGCGCTCGTGGACTGGGCGGGCGCGGACGAGCTATACCGCAAGCCCGCTGGCCAGTTCCCGGAGCGCAAGATGAAGGAGGAGGTTCCGCTCCTGGATTGCTTCACGGCGGCCTGCCGGGACGGTTGCCCGCTAAAGCAGGATATCCCCGCCTATCTTCGCCTCGTGGGCGAGGGCAAGCACCTCGAAGCGCTGCGCGTGATCACGGAACGCAACCCGCTGCCCTTCATCACGGGGACGATCTGCTCCCACCGCTGCATGGACAAATGCGCGCGCAGCTTCTACGAGGGCAGCGTCGATATCCGTGGCGTGAAGCTCGAAGCCGCGCAGAAAGCGTATGACGCGCTTTTGGGCGAGCTAAAGGCCGCGCCGAAGTCGGGCGACAAGATCGCCGTAATCGGCGGAGGCCCGGCGGGGCTGGCGGCGGCGTATTTCCTTGCAAAAGCCGGAAGGCCCGTCACGATATTCGAGAAGAGCGGGCAGCTGGGCGGCATAGTGCGGCATGTGATCCCGGCTTTCCGTATCGGCGGCGAGGCCATCGACAAGGACGCGGCGCTGGTTCAGGCGATGGGCATGGAAATCAAGCTCAATTGCGAGGTTGCGTCGCTGGACGGGCTGCGCGCAGAGGGCTTTAATACGATCGTCGTCGCCGTAGGCGCATGGAAACCGGGCGTATTGAAGCTGAAGGAGGGCGAGGCGATGGGTTCGCTCGAATTCCTGAAGCGGTTCAGGAGCGACCCAGGCTCATTGAAGCTCGGCGAAAGCGTCGTCGTCATAGGCGGCGGCAACACCGCTATGGACACGGCGCGCGCGGCGAAGCGCGTAGACGGGGTGAAGCAGGTCTCCCTCGTATACCGCCGCAATAAGCGTTATATGCCCGCCGACGCGGAGGAGCTGAACCTCGCGCTCGAAGACGGCGTGGAATTCCGCGAGCTGCTCGCGCCTATAGCTTTCAGCGGCGGCGTACTCGTCTGCGAGCGGATGGAGCTGGGCGCGCCCGACGCCTCCGGCCGCCGCAGCCCCGTAGCCACGGGCGAGACGGCCGAAGTCCCCGCCGACACGGTAATCGCCGCGATCGGAGATACGGTGGACGCCGAGCTATATAAAGCCTTCGGCCTCGCCGCCAACGAGCGCGGAAAGGTCGCCGCGAACGCCGCCACGCTTGAAAGCAATCTATTAGGCGTGTATACTGTGGGCGACGCGCTGCGCGGCCCCGCGACCGTCGCGCAGGCGATAGCGGACGCGATACGCTGCGCCGAGGCTGTCACGGGTATGAGCTTCGATAAATACGCACCGCTCAACGTCAACCCCGATCCCAAGCCCGCCGAAGCCAAGAAGGGCGTCCTCTACACGTCGGCTTCCCAAGCAAGCGAATCGGAGCGCTGCCTTGAATGCGCGACCCTATGCCAGAACTGCGTGGACGTTTGCCCCAACAGGGCGAATATCTCCGTCGTCGCGGATGGGCGGCCCCAAACCGTCCATGTGGACTACATGTGCAACGAATGCGGCAATTGCGAGGTGTTCTGCGCGTATTCCAGCGCCCCCTACAAGGACAAATTCACGCTCTTCGCGAACGAGGCGGATTTTGAGGACAGCAAGAACGAGGGCTTTGCGGCTTTGACGGGCGGGAATGTCCTCGTGCGCCTGGACGGACAAGCCGCCCGCCATGCGGACGGCTCGGCGCTGCCCGATGGAATATGGGGCCTGATTCAGGCTGTGCTGAAAAAAGAATACTTAAATAACCGCTGATTATTACTCCTTGCTGTAGGGGCGCGCATTGCGCGTCCGCGATAAACGTGAATGTCAGGCCTTGGGGTCACGGGCGAACACTGTTCGCCCCTACAGGATTAGCAATTTAATCAGCGTATGCCTAAAACCTTAATCCCATAGTCGGGGGGGAGTCGCGTGAATCTTTTTCTACAGGGGCGCTCCGGGATGGGCAAATCGGCTTTATTGCGTGAAGTCCTGGCGCCATACTCCCGCATGATGGCGGGGTTCAGCGCTCAACGCCTGATTGAGGACGGAGAAAGGATAGGCTTCCGCACGGCGCCGTTCGACGATGGTTATCCTCCGCTCGAAACGGCTTATACCGGCGGCTTGGACGGCGTATTCATCATTCGCGGCCTGCGGAACGTCAGCGCTCTGGAAGAGGCCATACTGCGCGCCGAACAGGAATCCCGCAAGCCGGGCCGCAAGCTCGTGCTGCTGGATGAAATCGGCGGCATTGAGCTGCTGTCTCCCATCGTCATGGACGCGCTGAAAAAGCTGCTTTCCGGCAAAACGCCCTGCGCCGGAGTGTTCAAATCCGATGAAAACTTTGAGCGCATGGCGGCGAACCTCAGGCTTTCCGAAGGCTGCCGCGCCCCGCGTAAGGAATTGGAAGCGCTGATCGAAAAGACCGGCAGGCTCATTACCGTCACGGAGCAGAACCGCGAAGAGATACGCGATGAACTCGTAGTGCGGCTGGTGCCGTTGCTTTGCAAGCAGCACGCCGTGAATTAGCAACCGAAGGAAGAGGCTTACATCTATGCACAAACTTAAATCCTCAATCACTTATCTGCTCGCCGCGGCGCTGCTCGCCCTAACGCTGGGCGCGTGCGCCGCGCCGGCCCCCGCGCCCGCGCCGGTCGCCGCGCAGCCCGCGCCGGAAGCGCCCGCGCAGCCCGCGGCGGCGGAACCTGCGCCTACACCGCCCCCTACGGCTGCCCCCGCGCAAACAACCGCCACGCCCGAGCCGGAAGAGGCGCAAGCCGGTGTAACCGTTACGGATCAGGCGGGCAGGGCGGTGGAGATAGCCGAACCCGCCGAGCGGATCGTCAGCGGCTACTATATCTCGTCCTCGGCGTGTATCGCGCTGGGTCTAAAGGATAAGCTGGTGGGCATAGAGGCCAAGGCCGCCTCCCGCCCCATCTACGCGCTGGCCGCGCCGGAGCTTCTGGATCTGCCGGACGTCGGCACCGCAAAGGACTTCAATCTGGAGGCGTGTATGGCGCTCGATCCCGATTTGGTAATTCTGCCAATCCGCCTGCGCGACGCCGCCGAAACGCTTAAAGAAATGGGCATTCCCGCCATTTTAGTCAATCCTGAAAGCTACGAGGACTTGCTGGGCATGATCGAGCTGATCGGCGATGCGGCGGGCGCTGCGGACGCGGCGGACAAGCTGCTCGGCTACTACGAGAGCGCCTCCGCAAGCCTTAGAGCGAGCGTCGCTCCGCTTTCGTCGCTGCCCGGCGTCTACATGGGCGGGGTCGGCTCCTATCTCTCGACCGCGCCCAGGGATATGTATCAGTCCACGCTGATTGGGCTCGCGGGCGGCGTCAACGCGGCGGATATCGAGGGCGACGGCTGGACGGAGATTTCATATGAGCAGCTCATCGCCATCGATCCCGAGGTCATCGTAATCCCGTCGGAAGCGGGCTACTCGGCGGAGGATGTCGCCGCCGACAAACAGCTCGCGAGCCTGGACGCCGTGAAAAACGGCAAGATATATAAGATGCCCGGCGCGTTCGAGGCGTGGGACTCGCCCGTGCCCTCCTGTATGCTGGGGGCGCAGTGGCTGCTCGGCGTTCTGCATGGGGAGGTATATTCTATGGACGACCTCCGCGCGGACGCGGCGGACTTCTACCGAGAGTTCTACGGATTTGAAATCGATCCCGCCGCAATAGGATAAGAGTGATTATGTAAGATGCAAAACCGCCGCCGAACATTTATTATCGCCGGAGCGCTCGTATGCGCGGCCTTCCTGCTCTCGTTGAGCGCGGGCAGATACCCGCTGGATGCGCGCGATATACTGGCGGCCCTGTTCGGCGGCGCTGTCGATCCGACGGCTAAATCCGTGTTCCTGACGCTGCGGCTGCCCCGAACCGTCATGGCGCTGCTGGCGGGCGCGGGGCTGGGACTCGCGGGGAGCGTGTTCCAGCTCGTATTCAAGAATCCGCTGGCTTCGCCGGAAATCGTCGGCGTATCGAACGGCGCGAATCTCGGGGCGGCGCTGGCCGTAGTCCTGTTCGGGCAGAGCGCCGCTCTGACGGCGGGCTTCGCGTTCCTGGGCGGACTCCTCGCGCTGCTGCTGGTGATCGCGCTGGCGAATATGAGCCGGAATAACAGCACCATCACCTACATTCTGGCCGGCATCATCACGAAGGCCGTCGCCGACGCGTTTATCATGACGCTCAAATTCTTTGCCGACCCCGAAAAGGAGCTGGCCGCTATGGAATACTGGGCGATGGGCAGCCTTTCCGGCGTTACGGCCTCCAAGCTCATGTCGATACTGCCATTTTTTCTGGCGGGCGTGCTCGGGCTCGTGCTGCTGCAAAGGCAGATCGCCCTTTTGGGGCTGGAGGACGACGAATCGCGAACGCTGGGCGTTCGGGTAAAGGCCGTTCGCATGGCTGTGCTGGGCTTCGCGGCGCTGACCGTGGCGGCCGTCATCTGCCAGACGGGGCTGATCGTATTCGCCGGATTGATAGCGCCCCACGCGGCGCGGCTCGCCCTGAAGCGGGTCAGCTTTTCGTGGTGCGCGCTGTCCGCTCTCATCGGCGCGTTTATCCTGCTTATATCCGACAGCATCGCGCGGGGTATCTCTACGGTGGAAATTCCCGTGAGCATCCCGACGACCTTTATCGGCGCGCCTGTATTGCTGTACTTCATGCACAGGCGGAAAGCGGGAAAGGTATGAGCTTGCTGGCTGTCGAAAATCTGTCCGCAGGCTATGGCTGCAAAGCGATCGTCCGGGGCGTGAGCTTTGAGCTTCGCGCGGGTGAGTTCTGCGCGCTGCTCGGCTTAAACGGCAGCGGCAAGACGACGCTGCTAAAGGCGATTTGCGGCCTGCTGCCGGTGCTTTCGGGCCGCTGCGCAATAGACGGAACCGACTGCGCGCGGCTTAACGAGCGCTCCCGCGCGCGCCTCGTCTCCTATATCCCCCAGCGCCTGAGCAAGCTGATCGGCGTGAGCGTGCTGGACGCCGTGATGATGGGCTTCAACGCGAAGCTCGGGCTGCTCGAATTTCCCAGCGCTGAGGATAGGCGTTTCGCGCTGGAAGCTATGGAACGCATGGGGCTTGCAGAATTTTCGCATGAGGACTTTTCCCATCTCAGCGAGGGGCGGAAGCAGGCGGTCGTCCTGACCCGAATGTTAGTGCAGGATACGCCGGTGATGCTCATGGACGAGCCGGACAGCGCCCTGGACTTCCCGGGCCGCCATCGGGCGCTCAGCAGAATTGCCCGCCTCATTCGCGAGGAGGGCAAAGCCGGGCTTGTAACGCTGCACGACCCAGATCTTGCCCTGGCTTACTGCGACCGGCTGCTGCTTATGCGCGACGGCGCGATTTTGGACGACATTCGAGTCGCGGATATGAGCGGCGCGGAGCTCTCCGAACGCCTTATGGCCCTTTACGGCAACGTCGCTTTGGTTGAGCATAATAACCGATATTTGACGCTATACGAAGAATCAGATCAGGTGCTGAATGAATTAAGCAAGGTGTAGCCGCTCTATGAGAATCGCGCTGATCATCCCCGCGTCCGGGTTTGCAAAACGCTTTGGGCAAAACAAGCTGCTTTTCGAATATAATGGCAAGCCGCTCTTACAATACGCGCTGGAAGCGGGACTGACGTTTCCGTTCCACCGGCGCGTTTTGGTGAGCCAATATGAAAGCGTGCGGGCGTTGGGGCGGAGCCTCGGCTATGACTGCCTCGATAACCCCGATGCCGCAAGCGGGCTAAGCGCCTCGATCCGCATCGGCGTCGGGGCCTGCGGCGACTGCGGCGCGTATATGTTCTTGCCGGGCGATCAGCCGTTCGTCTCCCGCGAAACGCTTGCAAAGCTCGCCGCCGCGTTGGAAAGCGGCGATTATGACGCCGCCTGCGCGTCGCGCGGCGGCGAAAAAGTTTCCCCGACGCTATTGAGCGCGAGGTACAAGGCGGAACTCTTGGCTCTGACCGGCGATAAGGGCGGCAAAGCCGTGCTGCTTGGCGCGAAGCGCGTCTTTGAATGCGAAGTCCCCGAAGACGAAGCGATGGACGTGGACTGCGCGGGTGACGTTGATACGAGCTGGTTTAAACGCTGATGTATTTATTCAGCTTCTCGAATAGCGTATCAATCTCTATCGGCTTACCTATATGATCGTCCATACCGGCGGCTAAGCAGGCATCCACGTCCTCCCTGAAGACATTTGCGGTCATCGCGATAATAGGGATTTCTGAAGCTTTACGACAGGACGAGGCGCGGATCTTGCGTGTAGCGTTGAAACCGTCCATCTCCGGCATTTGTACGTCCATAAAGATCAGGCTGTATTTGGCGGGTTCGGCTTCAAACATGCTTATGGCCTGTGCGCCGTTTTCCGCGAAGTCTATGCCAATGCCGGTCTCCTCCAGCAGCGCGGATATAACCGTGCGGTTGATCTCTATATCCTCCGCTATGAGAATATTGTGATTTTCGTAGCTGATGGAGGACGGCGCCGGCGTTTCGTCCTTACGGTTGATGCAGTCTTCGATTATGCCGATGATGCTGCTTGGAAACAGCGGCTTTGAGATAAAGCGGTCAACGCCGGCCTTTTTCCCTTCATCCGCTATCCGGCTCCATTCCGCACCTGAAATCATTATGATCACCGAGTTGTCGCTCTCTATCTCTTTTATCCTGCGAACCAGCTCGATGCCGTCCATTCCGGGCATAATCCAATCGATGAAATAAAAATTATATGCAGGCCCCTCCTTTTCGCGTATCATATCAAGGGCCTCGGAGCCGCTTGACGCCACCTCGCAGTGGAATCCGAACCGGCTCGTAACCGCCACAAAATATTCCCGCACCTCGGCCGCGTCGTCCACCGCCAGAATATTTACGCTGGTTCCGTCTATGCGCGGCAGCGATACGCTCTCATCGCTTTTGAGCAACGTCAGCGCAAATGCAAACTTGGAGCCTTGCCCAGGCTTGGACTCCACCCATATTTCGCCGCCCATCAGTTCAGCTATATGCTTGGAGATCGCCAGCCCCAAACCCGTACCGCCGAATTTTCGCGCGATGCTTCCGTCCGCCTGCTCAAACGCGGTAAACAGGCGCAGCTGCTGTTCCCCGTTAATGCCGATACCCGTATCTATCACCTCGACGAGCACGCGGGATGTACGTTCGCCGTCTTCGAGGCATTTTACGTTCAGTGTTACCGAGCCGCCCTCCGGGGTGAACTTAACGGCGTTGGTCAGGAGATTCGTAATGATCTGCGTGATTCTAAGCTCGTCGCCGATCACGTTCTCCGGGATTTTTTCGTCAATTGATACTATAAACTTCTGCCTTTTTTCGCTGATGCGGAAATTCAGCATATCCGCCACGCCGGCGAGCATCTTGTCGAAATTGAATAAATGCGGCGACAGCTCAAGCCTATTGGCCTCGATTTTGGACATATCCAGAATGTCGTTGATTACGCTGAGCAAATGCTTGGACGCGATGTCTATTTTGTCCAGACACGCTTCTTTTCTTTCATTATCGGCCGTTCCCCGCGCGATGCTGGTCATGCCGACGATGGCGTTCATAGGCGTGCGCATTTCATGGCTCATACGCGAGAGGAACTCGCCCTTAGCTCGGCTTGCGCTCTGCGCTTCGTCCAGCGCCGTTTGGAGCTGCGCGGCGGTGGCCCGGAGGTTCTCCTCCATATTGTGACGAATCAGGGATTCGGCGATCATCTCGCTTGCGGAGCGCAGGGTGCGCTCCTCGCTTGCCGAAAACAGCTGTTCGTTATGGCAGTTATCAAAGCCGATAAACCCCCAGAATTCCTCTTTTAAGAATATCGGCATCAGCAATATTGCCTGAATAGCCTGCAGCTCAAGCTTTTCCCTCAGTTCGGCGTCCATGTGCCGCACAATGCCGCTGATGCGCCGACCGCGCGCCAGGGTGCCCTCCGTTCCCGGCAGGATCTCGCATATAGGGCCTTCCGGGTCGAGCCCCATATCCCGCATCGGCGTGACGTTTTCCGACCACTCGTAGATCTGGGTGATGTATAAGCGGCCGTCTCTTACGCTGTTTTTCCAGACGTACACCCGATCCGCGTCTGTAGCTTCGGCCAGCATACCAAGTGAACGCTTCAAGGCGCCGTCAAAGTTATCCGCGGTCGATTCCATCATGATCGCGGACATCTTATTGACCGTTCGCAGCAAATGCGCCTGCTTCTCGATCTTCAGCATCATGCGGTGGCGGATAACCATGTTCGCCAGAAGCAGGCTTGTGGAGCGCAGCGCATCCGTTTCATAGCTCGAAAAGTCCTTTTCCTCGAAGCGTTCAAAGAACACAAAGCCCCAGAACTTGTTATCGTCGAACACGGGGATGGCCAGAACCATGACGCAGCCGAAGGGACTCAGCACGCCGAATTCCGGCATGAGGCGCACCGCGCCGCTGACGCATTCCCCCGACGCGAGAATCCCTTCCCAGCGCGGCGCCAGCGCGGAGTATGACACGTCCTGAAAGAAGTCCAGCACATGCGCCGTGCCGCTGTCCTCCTTTGTCCAGCGGTATATCTGCGATATGTGACGGCCGTCCGGCCTGTCCATATTGCAAAAAACCGACAATCTGTCCACATCGACTATGCCGGAGATGAGCTCTATACCCTCGGTCATCGCGCCTTCAAACGACGCTTCCGCCCGCGTGAGAAGCACCATCATTGCCTTGTTCATAGTTTCCAGCATGTTTTGAGTACGCCGCATTTCCGTAATATCGACGCACTGCTGCATATGAACCTTGCGTCCTCCGGGCCAGTCGATTATACGGTCGATATTTAAAAGCGTATTGCCGGATATGGGGTTTTCTTCCTCCCAAGTGATCGGCGCGTCAGGATTTTCCGCCAACTGCGGTTTTTTGCAGAAAGCGCACCGGCCTATTTGTCCCACTTGAAGAAGCGCCCAGCATTTTTCTCCGTGGGAGCTCCCGTTCAAACGAAAATCCGTATCCATCTTTTGATTTACGAACAGTATTTCATCGGTTTGCGGATCGGTTACATAGACATAGCTGTCCAGCGTATTAAGAATATTCTCCAGTATTTCCTTTTCAGATGCCTGACCTGTATTATTAGCGCTCACAGATTTCCCTACCGGTGCACTCATCAAGATGTCTGAACCCCTTGTGTGTAATTATTTGAATGCTAATGAATGTGAGAATAATAACATATTTTCCGTATTATTACAATAATTGGGGGGTCGGATATGTAAAAGAAATGTAAACAGTTCGGCGTCCCAAGCACATCACTATCCATAACGCCTGCTGCCAATATATCCCTTCCTCCGATTGACGTGTTCTTTACAGTATTCGCACCGCGTCCTTACACGTACGCGATAAGCTAACGTGCATGGAGGTTTGCAGATGAATAAAATAGAAATGCACGGCGTCGCGAAAGCCTACGGCAAAAACGCGCCGGTTATAGAAAATCTTGATCTGGCAATTAAGGAGGGCAGCTTCACGGTGCTGCTCGGCCCGTCGGGATGCGGGAAGTCCACGATACTGCGCATGATCGCGGGTTTGGAGCAGGAGACGGCGGGCGATGTCCTGATCGACGGGCGCAACGTCAAGCACGTCGAGCCGGGCGATCGGCAGATCGCGATGGTATTCCAAAACTACGCGCTGTACCCGACCATGACGGTGAGGGGCAATATCGAATTCGGCCTTAAGAACATGAAGGTGCCCAAAGAAGAGCGCGAAAAGCGCATTCAAGAGATCGTCGCTATGGTGGGGCTGGAGCAATTCCTGGACAGGAAGCCCCAGCACCTCTCCGGCGGGCAGCGCCAGAGGGTGGCGCTGGCGCGGGCGATCGTCAAGAAACCGGCCGTATTCCTGATGGACGAGCCGCTTTCAAATCTGGACGCCAAGCTGCGCGCGCAGATACGCACGGATCTTATTGAGCTGTACCGCAAGCTGAATACGACATTCGTCTACGTGACGCACGATCAGGTCGAGGCCATGTCGATGGGCACGGACATCGTGCTCTTGGAGGATGGCAAAATACGCCAGCAGGACGCGCCCGGCAAGCTCTACAACAAGCCGCGCAATCTCTTCGCCGCCAAGTTCATTGGCGCCCCGCCGATGAACATATTGCCGCGCGAGGCCCCGCTGGGCGTCGTACGTCCGGCGGGAACGGCGTACGTGGGCTTCCGTCCCGAAAAGACGCGGATACTGGGCGGCGTTTCGGAGCATACGCCGCACGCGCGTTTGCATGGCGACCTGGTCGCGCGCGAGCTGCTGGGCGATCAGGTGCTATATAAGGTCAACACGCGCTTTGGCATCGTCAACGCCAAGTCAGACGGCGAGGACGCGGTCGATTACGGCCCCTGCACGCTGCTGGTGGAGTCCGAGCACCTGACCTTCTTCGACGAGGCCGAGCAGGTGATAGACCCGCACGCCGTCCAAGAGGAGATGAGCGCTTGAGCAATTATAAGGATATCGCTCAGGCGGCCGTACCCGCCTCTGATAAGGCAAAGCCCAAGGCGTGGAAGCGCGCGCTGCCCTACCTGATGGTGCTGCCCTCTATCGCGCTGCTTGCGGCGTTCGTGCTCTACCCGATCGGCTACATGATCTATCTCAGCTTATTCAAGTGGAACATGATCGGCCCTATGGTCTATACGGGGCTTGGGAATTTTGAGACGCTGTTCTCCGACCCGGATTTTTATCAGGTTATGGGCAACACCTTTCAATTCATGTTCTTCCAGGTGCTCTTTTCCCTGATCATCGCGCTGCTCATGGCGGCATACCTGAAGGCCGATACGAAGGCGAACGCGATATTGCAGTCCTTCTCCTTCACACCCTATATCGTGTCGATGATCTCCGTAGCCTTCATATGGATGTGGCTCATGGACAGCGATTTCGGCCTGCTGAACTTCTTTCTCGGAGCGCTCGGCATGTCGCCCGTTCGGTGGCTCGAAGACCCTAAGATCGCTATGTTCTCGCTGATTATGGTTTCGGTATGGAAGAGCGTGGGCTACAACACCATCATACTCATCTCGGCTATGCAGGCTATCCCCGGGCACTTGTACGAAGCCGCCAAGCTGGACAAGGGCCGCAAGGCGAAAATCTTCTTCAAGCTTACGCTGCCCATGATATCGCCTACGCTGTTCTTCCTGACGCTGATGAACATCATCGCCGCGCTGAAGGTGTTCGAGACCGTAAACGTAATGACGTACGGCGGCCCAATAAACTCCACGGCGACGCTGGTATTCGATATCTACCAGTATGGGTTCAGCTTTTACAAAATCGGCTACGCGTCCGCGCTGGGGGTTGTGCTGATGGGCGCCATCGGCATCTGCACTGCGCTTTACTTCGCCGCGCTTTCGAAGCGCGTGCATTACCGGTAGGAGGGCAAATGATAATAGCGAAAAGAACCGGAAAATGGCTTATCAACATAATCATCGCGGGCATCTTCTTCATACCGTTCTACTGGATGATACTCACCTCGATCAAGACGCTCGGGCAGACGATGCAAATGCCTCCCTCCTTCTGGGTGTCAAGCCCGCAGTGGGGAAACTTCGCCGAAGCCTTTAACGCGTTTCCCTTTATGGACATGCTGAAAAACTCGCTCGTTGTGACGCTCGGCATACTGGCCTGCCAGTGCGTAACGGTGATACCCGCCGCCTACGCCTTCGCGAGATACCGCTTCCGGGGCAAGGGAATCCTCTTCGGCGTTACGCTGTCCACGATGATGATCCCAGCCCAGCTGATCTTCCTGCCGGTATTCATATTCTTCTCGAAGCTGGGGATGATCAACAGCTATTACTCGCTGATACTGCCCTCGGCCACAAGCGCGTTCGCGATCTTCATGCTGCGCCAGACCTTCATGCAGGTTCCCGAGGAGCTGCTTGAGGCCGCGCGGCTCGACAAGGCGGGTGAATGGAAAATGCTGCTGCGCGTCATACTGCCTATCGCCAAGCCGACGCTGGTAACACTCGGGCTGCTGACCTTCATCTCCAGCTGGAACGACTACTTTTGGCCGTTCGTGATGACCACCAACAACGCCGTGCGCACGCTGGCGGTGGGCATCAACTCGCTGCACATGGTGGAAGGGGCGGGCAGCATCAGGTACCACGTACTGATGGCGGGCAACGTGCTGCTGATCGCGCCGGTGCTGATAGCCTTCTTCTTCGCCCAGAAGCAGATCATCAAGGCGTTCACGTATATGGGCGACAAATAGTTCCGCTGGTTAACTGTAGGGGCGGCCTTTGGCCGTCCGCAGAATCCCCGAATCGCTGTGTTTGTCACGGACGGCCAAAGGCCGCCCCTACAGGATTCCGAATTAATCATGGTTCCCCATCGGGCCACGCGAGCTGCCCGTAAGGATAAATTCAAAATCAACAAATAGGAGAATGAACAATTGAAAAAAGTAATCTCGGTACTCATGGCGCTGATACTCGGACTGACCTTTGCCGCGTGCTCTCAGCCGAGCGCCCCCGCCGCGGCTCAGCAAAGCGTTCCCGCTAACCCCGTACCCGCCGCCGCGCCAGCCGTGCCGGAAGCGCCAGCCGCCGCTCAGGAATCCGCCGCGCCGGAAGCGCCCGTAGAACTCACCTATTGGTACTCCTGGACGGACAAGATTCAGGAGAACAACGAGAACCTTACCAGGATGTTCAACGAAACCGTCGGCAAGGATAAGGGCATTAAGGTTACCGCCGAATACCAGGGCAGCTATGACGAGCTGCACCAGAAACTCCAGGCCGCCTATGTCGCGGGCGAGACGCCCGCCGTCACCGTCATGGAGATCGCCTCGATCCGCACGTTCGCGGAAAACGGAGTGCTGGAACCCCTTAGCCCCTACATCGCGCGCGACGGCATACCGATGGACGACTTCTTCGCGGGGCTGCTGGGCAACTGTGATGTGGACGGCACATGGTATGGCCTCCCCTACCTGCGTTCGACGCCTATACTCTACATGAACACCACCCTTTTAGAGCAGGCCGGGCTGGACGCAAAGGGCCCGGATACATGGGAAGAGTTCGCCGAATACTGCCGCGTAATAAAGGAAAAGACGGGCGCATACGGCCTAACCCAGTATTCCTACATCTGGATGCTTGAGGCCATGCTGCTCTCAAACGGCACGTCCGCCCTCACGCCGGACGAGCTCAAGTGCAACATCAATACCCCCGAGGCAAAGGAAGTGCTTAGCTTCTTCAAGAATCTGACCGAGCAGGGACTCATCCGCAGCGTAGCGGGCGTGGACTCCAGCCGCGTTAAGGCGGACGCCATGAACCAGGAATGCGCAATGTGGTTCTCCTCCACCGCCGACCTGACCGCAAATCTGGCCGTCGCCGGGGAAAACGGCTTTGAGATCAACACCTGCTTCATACCCGCGTTTACCAAGCACGGCGTACCGACCGGCGGCTGCAACCTGATCATATCCAGCAAGCTCTCCGAAGCGGAGAAGGAAGCCGCCTGGCAGTTCATCAAGTGGATGACCGACACCGAGCAGGCCGCCTACGCCCACGCCTTTACCGGCTACGTACCCAGCCGCATGAGCGCGGCCAAGACCGAACAGATCGCGGCGCTGTACGAGAAGACCCCGCAGTTCAAGGTAGCGCTGGATCAGCTCAACCAGTACAGCACCGGCCGTCCGATGAACCCCGGCTACGCCGAGGTGTCGAAAGAGCTGGTGGGCGTCATGGACGCCGTCTGGGTCAACGGCGCGGACGTCGAATCCACGGTCTCCGCGATCGAAGCGAAGCTCAACAATCTGCTGGCGCGATAGCTGGCTCGCCAATTAGTTTCGGCGGTCGGGCATGGAAGCCCGACCCTACATACAATCTACTCACAAGATGTAGGGGCAGGGTTCCATCCCTGCCCGCATCTTTATCAACATGCTGGAATGGAGAACAAACAATGCCCAAAAAACTAATCGTACTATCCTACGACGCGCTGCAAAGCGGCGATCTGGACATGCTCAAGAATATGCCCAACTTTTCACAGCTGCTGCCAAAAGCGGCGGTGGTGCGCGGCGTGCGCGAAATCTACCCGACGCTGACATACCCCATACACACCACGCTGATAACGGGCGTATATCCCGATGTTCACGGAATCATGCACAACCAGCAGCCATCCATCGAGCCGGAGAACCCGGATTTTTCGATCATGGGCTCGGACTGGTATTGGCACAAGAAGCATATAAAGGTTCCGACGCTGGCCGACGCCGTTTTTGAGCGCGGCGGCAGCGTAGCCACCGTGCTCTGGCCCGTGACGGCAGGCGAAAAGCGCGGCTGGAACGTGCCGGAAATATGGCCGCAGAAGCAGGATGGCTTCCGCGAAGTCTACGAAGCGGCCGCCTCCGGCAACGCGTTTGAGGCCTACTATGAGCCCTTCATCTCGCGCTATAACTGGCAGGAACACGGCACGGACGATATGGTCTACTACAGCGCCGAAATAGCGCTGGATATACTTCGTGAGCAAAAGCCCGACCTGATGCTTGTACATATCACGCACCTTGATCATACGCGCCACGTCTACGGCACACAGGGCCGCGAGGTGGACGACTGCCTGCGCCAGCTTGACATATTGGCCGGGCGGTTTATTCAAGCCGCGCGCGACGCGGGCACGCTTAATGATACCAATTTCGTCATACTGGGCGATCACGGCCAGATCGACATACGCGAGATATTTCATATGAACCTGCTGTTCCGCGAATGCGGCTTGATCCGCACGGATGCTGCGGGCAGCGTGACCGATTACGACGCCTATTGCTTCACGGCGGGCTTTTCCGCGCATATCATGCTGCGCGATCCAGAGGACGGCGAGCTGCGCCAAAAGGTGCGCGGCCTGTTGGACGGGTGGCGCGCCGCATACCCTAAGCACATCGACGCGGTATACGGCGCGGAGGAGGTGCAGCGCGACGAGCGCCTGGCCGGGGCGTTCAGCTTCGTAGTTGAAGGCGCGAGCGGCGTGCTCATCTCCGGCGACATGGACGCCAAATCCCTCTTCGACAGCAGCTCGCCCCGCTATGAGCGCTTCAAAGCCATGCACGGCCATCACCCGGATAAGGGCGAAAAGCCTCCGTTCATCGCGTTCGGCCCGGACGTTATTCCCGGCTATCGGCTCGAATGCGCCAAAATGATCGACATAGCGCCGACCTTGGCGGCGCTTATAGGCGTTGAAATGCCGAAGGCGGAGGGCTCGGCGCTGCCCTTATTGAAAATGGGGTTATAGCGCGAAAATAAAACCTCTTATTTGGGCGGCAAACGCGATTGCCCTGCCGACCGATGCAGATATAAAACTCCATACCATATTGATTAGATTCTCCATACCAATTTACCGCCACTCTGCTATGCTAATTTAAATAGCTGAAAGCGGGTGGATATCATGGTCGAAGTAACAAATCTAAGGGTAAACTATCTCGACTCTCCGATTGGTATAGAAGATATTTTTCAGGTTGGATGGCAAATGCGTTCCGACAGGCGCAGCGTGCGCCAAAAGAGCTACCGCCTGCAAATCGCGGAAAACGATTTCGCGTCGCCGGTTTACGACAGCGGCGAGGTTATGAGCGGCGATTCGGCCAACATCACCGTTCCCGTGGATATCCCGCTCAATTCAGTGAGCGCGTATCGGATTCGCGTAAAGGCGACTGCGGAGGACGGCGATTGCACGCCCTGGCATGAAAGCAAGTTCGTGACGGCGCTGCTGAACAACAGCGAATGGCGCGCGGAATTTATCACCATCGAAACCGAGGAGGATAAAGGCGACGCCCGAAGCTCGTATCTTAATAAGTCCATAGAGATATCCTCATCGGTTAAATCGGCGTATCTTCTATCGACGGCGCTGGGCGTCTACCATGTGTATATCAACGGCCAAAAGGCCGGAGATGATCAGATGGCCCCCGGCTGGACGTCCTACAACAAGCACCTGCTGTATCAGATATACGATGTGAAGGAGCTGCTTAAACCCGGCGAAAATACGCTCTCCGGCTTTGTAAACGCCGGATGGTATAAGGGCAAGATGGGCTTTGTTGGCTTGAAAAACCACTATGGAACCCGCGCGGCGTTTTCGTGTGAGCTTCATTTGGAATACGAGAATGGCGAACGCTGCGTTATCAGGACCGATGGTACATGGCAGGGCGCGTGGGGGCCGGTCGTGTATTCCGATATATATGACGGGGAGCTGTACGACGCGCGTTTAGAGAATACGGAGAAATGGCAAGCCGTCAGTCAAGCCGCGTTTGATACTTCTGTTTTGGCGGCGCAGGCAGGCTGCCGTGTGCGCGTACATGAAAGATTGCCCGTCAAGGAGATTATTACGACGCCGGAGGGCGATACCGTGCTGGACTTCGGGCAGAACCTGACCGGCTGGGTCGAATTCACGGTACAAGGTAATGAGGGCGATGAAGTGCGCCTTCAATGCTTCGAGGTATTGGACAGCAGGGGTAACGTCTATCTCGACAATCTGCGCAGCGCCAAGCAGAAGCTGACGTATATCTGCAAGGACGGCGCGCAGGCGACATATCATGCGTATTTTACGTTTCAGGGATTCCGCTACGTAAAAGTGATCAGCTGGCCAGGCGGTATTAACGCGAAAAGTTTTACCGCCTGCGCCGTCTATTCCAATATGCCCGTAACGGGCAGCTTCACCTGCTCCAATCCGTTGCTGAATCAACTCCAGAGCAATATTCACTGGGGAATGAAGGGCAACTTCCTCGACGTGCCCACCGACTGCCCGCAGCGCGACGAGCGGCTGGGCTGGACGGGCGACGCGCAGATATTCTGCCGCACGGCCAGCTTCCTGATGGATACGTATACGTTCTTCAGAAAGTGGCTGCGGGATCTTGCCGCCGACCAGACGGATGAAGGCGGCGTGCCGCATGTCGTGCCGGATATCCTTATCGGCAAATCCTCTTCGGACAGGATCATGCGGGACGGCGAGCACAGCGCCGCAGCTTGGGCGGACGCCTCGATCATCGTGCCGTGGACGATGTATCTGGCTTACGGCGATAAAGATATCCTAAGGAGGCAATATGAGAGCATGAAGGCCTGGCTCGGCTTTATGCGCGCTCATGCCGTGGACGGTATCTGGAACTACAAGCTCCAATTCGGCGACTGGGTGGCGCTGGACGCGGAGGAAGGGAGCTATTTCGGCGCTACGCCCAACGACTTGACCTGCACCGCCTATTACGCCTATTCCACCGGCCTATTCGCAAAAATCGCCCGGATATTGGGGCGCGCAGACGACGCCGAAACATACGGGAAGCTGTACGAGCAAATCGTCGCGTCCTACCAGAAGCATTTCTTTGACGAAAGCGGCCGTCTGAACGTACAAACACAGACGGCGCAGATCGTAACGCTGCACTTTGGCCTCGCGCCGGAGGCGTATCGGAAGAACGTGGCGGACGACCTGATAAAGCTGCTAAAGAAAGAAAACGGCCATCTGGTCACCGGCTTTGTGGGAACGCCCTACTTCTGCTTCGCGTTGAGCGAAAACGACCATACGAAGGAAGCCTATGAGCTTCTGCTGAAGGAGGACTATCCCTCGTGGCTCTATCAGGTAAAGGCTGGCGCGACGACCATTTGGGAGCATTGGGACGGCATAAAGCCCGACGGCACGATGTGGAGCGCCGATATGAACAGCTTCAACCACTACGCCTACGGCGCCGTGGGCGATTGGCTTTACCGCGTGGCCGCTGGCATCGACACCGCCGAGGACGGCCCCGGCTACCAGCACATTCTTCTCGCGCCGCATATCGGCGGCGGCCTGACTGAGGTTGACGCCAAACTGCAAAGCAGCTACGGTCAGCTCCGAAGCCATTGGCGCGTATCCGGCGATGTTGTCACACTTGAAGCCGACATCCCGTGCAATGCGTACGCGACGATTTCGCTGCCGGGCGCCGCGGAGCTGCTGGACGGCGGCGGGCTTGATTTCGATGGCTTTTCGGCGAAAACGGGTTCGGGGCGATATACGATCCGCTACCGATTGTGATTGGATTCTCTATGTCATGTTACTTGGATTGTCCATGTTCAATATGATATATGATGTTATGATATTCGGTATAATCGTGTGTCGAAGTTTTAATTATTTGATCTGCAATGCATAAAAAGAACAGCTATAGGAGGGATCAATGTTGAAAACCTACAGAATCTTGGCACTCGTACTCGCACTGACGCTCGTGGCCTTAGCGGCTTGCGCCGCGCCCGCAGCGCCCGCAGCTCCTGCCGCCGCAGCTCCTGCAGCGGCGGAACCGGCCGCTCAGTCGGCTGCCGCGCCCGCCGCGCCTGCGGCAGCGGAACCAGCCGCCGCAGCGGCTCCGGGCGCGCTGCCGTATGAGGGCGTGACGCTTACGGTACTCAAGGACGGCGACAGCGCCGACGCCGGTATAGAGGCCGTGGCCGCGCTCGCGAAAGAGAAGCTCGGCATGGACATCGAGTTCGAGTACCGCGTCAGCGGCAGCGACGGCGACAATCTCGTCAAGACCCGTCTCGCCTCCGGCGACATGGCCGATATCCTGCTCTATAATACGGGCTCCCTGCTGGCCGCGCTCAACCCAGCGCAGCACTTCGTTGACCTTTCCAGCCAGGGCTTTGCCGCTAAGATCGACGACACATTCAAGGGCTCCGTCACCGTAGACAACGGCGTCTATGGCATCCCGTTCGCGTCGTCCCAGGCGGGCGCGGTCATGTACAATAAGGCCGTGTATGCCGAGCTGGGCCTCTCCGTACCGAAAACCTGGGCGGAGTTCCTCGCGAATTGCGACGCGATCGCCGCCGCCGGGAAGGACGCGATGATCGGCTCCTTCGCCGACGCTTGGACGGCGCAGGTCGTATTCCTTGGCGACAACTACAACATCATTGCTGCGGAGCCGAATTTTGCCGCGGATTTTGAAGCCGGTACTGCGAAATACGCCACGACGCCCGTGGGCGCGCAGAGCTTCCAGAAGATGGCGGACCTGAACAAATACTATAACTCGGACTATCTCGCGACCACCACGATCGACGCCTGCGCGAAGCTCGTAAACGGCGAGGGCGCGCACTGGATCATGCTGACCCAGATGCTTACGACGATGAATACGGATTATCCCGAAGCGATGGACGACATCGGCGTATTCGGCGTACCGAGCGACGATCCCAGCAATCAGGGCCTCACCGTCTGGATGCCCAGCGGCCTCTACGCCAACAAGAACTCCGCGAACGTAGACGCGATCATGGCTTTCTTCGACCTGTACCTTTCCAACGAGGCGCTTGACGCCTACGCCGCGACCTCCCTGCCCGACGGCCCCTACTGCGTAAAGGGCTACGCGCTGCCCGATAACGCCTACAAGGCCGTCCGCGAGGATATGCAGGCGTACTTTGACGCCGGAAAGACCATCACCGCCCTCGAGTTCATGACGGCCGTCAAAGGCCCCGCCTGCGACCGCATCTGCCTTGAGGTAGGCTCCGGCCAAATCTCCGCCGAGCAGGGCGCGTCCGACTACGACGAGGACTGCAAGAAGCAAGCCCTTCAGCTCGGCCTGAACTGGTCCTAAGTATCCTATTGGCCCGCCCAATCGGGCGGGCCTTTATTCTTGACGAAAGGAATGGCGCAAATGGATCACAAGAAAATCTATACCGGATGGTTTATGCTTCCCGCCATCGTCGTATTCGGCGTTTTCTTTCTTTTGCCTATGGTTATGTCGCTGTTCTTCAGCATGACCGTATGGGACTTCGACAGCTATACTTTCGTTTGGTTTGAAAACTTCCGCGTTTTCTTTTCAGAGCGCACGCTCAATGTAAGCGTGCTCAATACGCTTACATACGCCGTATTGACGAGCGGCTTAAAGGTAGTGCTCGCGTTCTTTCTTGCCCTGTTCCTGAACAGCAAGCTAAAGACGAAGAGCTTCCTGCGGGCGGTCGTATTCTTTCCGAACTTGGTCTCAACGATTGCCGTCGGCATCACCTTCCGAGCGCTCATGCACCCGAGCAAGGGCATCATCAACGGCTTTCTGGAGCTTTTGGGCATGGTGGGCGTCGATTGGTTGGGCAACCCGGATATCGCGCTGTTCAGCATCATTCTGACGGACGTCTGGAAGGGCGTGGGCGTGGCGACCGTCATCTATCTGGCCGGCTTGCAGTCCATCGACCGCAGCTACTACGAGGCCGCTTCCCTCGACGGAGCGAGCAAGTGGCAGCAGACGCGCTCGATAACGCTGCCCCTCGTCCGCCCCGCCATGAACTCCGTAATCATCCTGTCCTTCGTCGGCGGTATGCGCAGCTTCGACTTGATCTGGGCGATGACCAGCGGCGTGCCCACCTCAGCGACGAACGTCATATCGTCAGCGATATACGGGCAGTACGCCGCGGGCTTCTATGGGCTCGCTACAGCGGGCAACGTCGTCATGCTGGCGCTCATAGCGCTGATCGTGTTCCCGCTGCAAAAATTCCTCGTAAGCAGGGAGGTACAGTAATGAAAGCAAAAGCGAAGGTCAAGCTGGAAAAGTACAATCCCATAGGCGATATAGTCGGCGTATTGGTCGCGACGGTGGTTTTCATCATTCCGTTCCTGTTCATGCTGTTTAACTCGCTTAAAGACAGGAAGGAAGCGAATTTCCTCAACCTCGCGCCGCCCTCCTCCGCCGAGTGGAGCAACTATATGGAGGTTATCGAGACGGATAAATTCGCGGTTCTGCGCGCGTTCCTGAACAGCGGCCTCATAACGCTGTTTTCGGTTATCCTTCTCGCGGTGGTCTGTTCGATGGCCGGCTATGTGCTCCAGCGCAGGCGCGGCAGGCTTACCTCCGGCGTCAATATGATCGTCCTGATCGGCTTGATGGTGCCTCCGGCGATTCTGCCCACGATTTGGGTTATGCAGGGCCTTCAGGTTTACAGGACTATGTTCGGCATGATTCTCGTGGAGGCCGCGCTGCAAATTCCGTTTACGATTATGCTGTATCGCGGCTTTATGAGCTCCATACCGGCCGATCTTGAGGAGGCGGCCGTCATCGACGGCTGCGGGCGCTGGCGCGTATTCTTCAAAATCATATTCCCGCTGCTGAAGCCCGTTACGGCGACCGTCGTCATTCTCAACGCCGTGACGATTTTCAACGACTTCACCAATCCGCTCTACTTCCTGCCCGGCGCGGACAACGTGACCGTACAGCTTACCCTATACCGCTTCATGGGACAGTTTGCCAGTTCCTTTAATTTACTATTCGCGGATGTTATAATAATAACAATCCCCATGTTGATATTGTTCATCATCTTCAATAAGAAGATCGTCGCGGGCATGGTCGCGGGGGCTGTTAAGGGGTAAAGGGGTTTCGCCGTGCGGTTTCAAACCAAAATGAGCATAACATATGCTGTGTTCATATTGCTTGTCGGCGTCGTCATTTCCTTCGTATATTATCGGTACAGCGTCGCTCAGTACCGCGAAGCGGAGGAAAAGAATCTTGAGATCGCCGCGCAGCAGGCGGCCAGCCAGATCGACGAGCTGATTAAGCCGATGGAGATGCGCACGCAGTACATCCTGTCAGACCCAAAAATACTGGAAGGCATTCGTTTTTTGGCCTCGCCGCCGCTCGGCGAGGCCAACGCCGGTTATCTGGAAAACGCCCGAGCACCGTTCAGGCGGGGCTGCTCCTCGATTATGTGATGCACAGCTTTCATCGGGTTATACTGTTCAACCCGGGCGGCGAAATTATATCCAGCCGCACAGCCCCGTCCGTTTTAACGCGCACGGCGGCGGATTTCGAACGTATGCCCTGGCTGAGCGCCGTTGACGAAGCAAAAGGCAAGCCGGTGCTTATCGGCGCGCATGAGGACACATGGAGCCTTCGCAGCCCCCCGGAGGTGTTTTCGCTTGTGCGGGCCATTCAGGGCCAGGGCATGGGATATATAGAGGTGCAGCACACCGTGGAGAGCGTGGCGGACGCTATATCCCTGCCAAAGGAAACGTTAGAGGTGCTGGTCTTTTTGCACGGCGGCGAGCTGCTCTATACGAACGCGAGCGACGATCCTGCCGACTATTACGCCGCGCTTGGAGGCGATGCGATATTTGAGGCGGACATAGGGGGGCGCAGCGAGCTCGTCGCCGTCAGCCGCTCAGCCTATGGCGCTGTCGTTATCGTTGCGGAGCCCATGTCGGTCATTCACGCGGGCAGCCGTTATATCGTATCCATCACGGTTGGCATAACCGCACTCTTCTGCCTGATCTCGATGGTTTTCGTCGTTTTGGCGTCGCGCATCCTCACGAAGCCGCTCAGGGAGCTGCGAAACGTTATGGGGCAAACGCGGCTGGAAAACCTGGGCAACGAAGTAACGGTCACGATGTCCAACAACGAGCTGGAGGCGCTGAGGATCTCGTATCAGAACATGCTGGAGAGGCTTAGTGAAGCGATAATAAAGGAAAAACGGGCCTTAATATTGCAGCTCCAGGCCCAGTTCGACCTGCTGCAGGCGCAGGTGAACCCGCACTTTCTCTATAATGTTTTAAATGTAATCTCACAGCGCGGCGCGGAGAACGACGACGAGGTGATCTGCGAGCTCTGTACAAGCCTCGCATCGATGCTGCGCTACTCCACCAATACGAAGCTGCGCTACGCGACGATTGCGGAAGAGCTCAAGTATTTGGAACAGTATTTTTACCTGCTTAAATCGCGCTACAAGCATAAGCTGAGCTATTCGATAGATGTAGACGCCAGCCTCTACGGGCAAATAATACCGAAGATCGTATTGCAGCAGATCGCGGAAAACTGCGTGAACCACGGCTTTGCGAACGCCGTGGACGATATGCGCGTCCACATTGCCGGCTTCATAGAGGATAAACGCTGGGTGCTTTTGGTGCGCGACAACGGTCAGGGCATCGGCGAAATCCGGCTCGGTGAAATCAACGCGCGCATCGCAGAGGTCAAGGCCAGAATAGCGCGGGAGCGCGCACAGGTGGAGCTGGAAATCGGAGGCATGGGGGTTTTGAATACATACGCAAGGCTATATCTGAAGTTTGGCGATGATTTGGACTTCATAATCCGCAATCGCGAAAACGGCGTGGAGGTTTTGATCAGCGCTAGCATAACAAAGGAGGGTGAGGACAGTGTATAGAGCGATGATCGTGGACGACGAGCCCGCCGCCCTTGAATACCTTTGCTCCGTTATAGAGAAGAAGTGCTCGGGGTTTGAAATTGCCGCGCAAGCCGGCAACGGCGAGGAGGCCCTCGCGCTCATCGATACGGTTCAGCCGGATATCGTGATCACTGACATAAATATGCCCCGAATGGACGGGATAAGCCTGGTCTCTCGCCTGTATGCGCAGTATCCCGAAGTGGCTACGGTCATCGTCAGCGGCTATCAGGATTTTGAGTACGCCAAGGGCGCGATTCAATCCGGCGTAAGCGATTATCTTTTAAAGCCGCTCAAGCCCTCGGACATGCAAAAGCTGCTCAAACGCGTCGAATTAAAGATCGGCCGCCTTTATCACAGCCGCCGGACGGAATTGATGAAGGCGATGTGCGGCAACCGGCATTTCGAGGCCAACATGAGCTTGGCGCGGTATTTTCCTTCTCCATCCTACTATGCCGCCATCATACGCAAGAACGGCCTTCCCAAGCGGTTTACGCGGCAAACAGGCTTTGAGATATTTTCAACGGAGGATGAAGTCGTTATGCTGTATGGCCGCGACGAAATGGAGGCGCTGTACCTTTATCCCCAAGAGATGCTGGGCAGCAATCCGTTTTCTGATACCGTCCGGCAATTATATGAAGCGGAGCACGCGCCGCGCTTCTATGTTACCGCCGTATATCACAACGCTTCATTCCCAATCAGCGCGTTTCCTGACGTTGTGCAAACGCTCTACCATAAGCTGGACGAATGCATAGTAATCGGCCAAAATCAGTTTATCGAGGATACAGAAACAACCCGCAGTGAAAAAGCGGCGCATGGCGAACAGGAGCAGCGCGAGCTGGTCGAATACTTAATCAGGAACGAGAACGGCGACCGTTTACTCGATGAAGCCGGCAAGCTCGTGGATATATGGCGCGACGCGGGTCATACTCAGCTTCAGATCGAGAACCAGCTCCGCTATTTGCTGCATTTGATCAGTGAAAAGCCGGGCTTTTTAATGTTTCACGGCAACTATGATTTTCTACTGGATGAGATACTATATAACGTCGCAAACATGGAGGAACTCAAGCACGAAGTTGAAGCTCTGCTGCGAATAGCGCTTCCCGCTTCGTCAAGGGCGGAATTCGACAAGCCCGAGCGTCTTTTCGAGGTGATTCTCGCTTATCTTCGCAACCATATTGAGGAACCGCTGACCATCGGAGCCCTTTGCGATAAATTCAATCTTTCACAGGCTACATTAAGCCGGTGGTTCCGCAAGTATAAGGGGATGTCCTTGGGCAATTACCTCACGGAAATGCGTATCGACAAAGCGAAGCTGATTCTTACGCAGCACCCTGACGTGCACATCAAGGATGTCGCGGAGCGCCTGGGCTATTCCGATCAGTTTTATTTCAGCAGGATTTTTCGCTCAGTTGTCGGCGTGTGTCCGAGCGACTACACCAATGGCGGAAAACGGTTAAACGCGCAGTAAGGAGTGTTTATAATGGTTTATAGCGAATTTCAGGATATCAAAGTATCGTCGCTTGGTTTTGGCGCGATGCGCTTGCCTGCTATCGGGGCCGAATGGGACGCGCCGATAGACGAAGCCGCCGCGAAAAAGATGATCGATTACGCCATAGACAACGGCGTAAATTATTTCGATACCGCCTACATCTATCATAACGGAAAATCGGAAACCTTTTTGGGCGGAGCGCTTTCAAGATATCCCCGCGAGAGCTATTTCCTAGCCGATAAATTCAACTTACAGGCGAATCCAAACTATGAAGCGCAATTTCAGGAACAGCTGAACCGCCTCAAAACTGATTATATTGACTTTTACCTTCTGCACGGCATTCAGGATTCGACTGTTGACGATTTTATCGAAAGCGGATGCATACCCTTCTTTGAAAAGCTGAAATCAGAAGGTGCGATACGGTACTTTGGATTTTCGTTTCACGGGACAATCAAAGTGCTCCGGCGCTTATTGGCGCTACGGCGCTGGGATTTCGTGCAAATACAGCTGAATTATTTCGACTGGGCTTACAGCGGCGCGGATTCGCTATATGAAGAATTAGCGGCCCACAATACTCCGATTATGGTCATGGAACCCGTGCGCGGAGGTAAGCTGGCTTCTCTGACGCCGGAGGGAAACGCCATGCTGGCAGAGGCCGCTCCAGGGCGGTCGGTCTCCTCGTGGGCGATGCGCTGGCTGATGGACTTGCCGCAGGTGGCCGTAGTATTGAGCGGTATGTCCTCGCTCGTCCAGGTTGAGGATAATATAAAGACCTTTGCTGAGCATCTTCCGCTGGACGGCGCGGAGAAAGAGCTTGTTACGGAGGCGTGCCAGATGTATCGGCCTACGGTAGCGGTGCCATGCACCGCTTGCCGGTACTGCTTGGCCGCTTGCCCGAAAGAGCTGGACATCCCCGGATTGCTTTCGGTCTACAACGAAGTAAAAATGGACTCGGAATGGCGCGTGAGCTTTCTTGGGAATCTCGCTGAAGGCAATCGGCCCGGCGCCTGTATCGGCTGCGGCGTCTGTGCGGCGCATTGTCCGCAAAACATCGATATTCCGAAGCATCTTGCTGAATTAAACGCACTTATCTTAGTGAAATAGAGGACGGTAGCATGGGTTAGTTTAGCTAGAAAACAAGAATCCTTATTGGCCATCTACAATAACTTTTTATACTAAAAGAACCCATGCGATAGACATGAGTTCTTTCTTGCGGATCCATTTTACAAAAACTGAAGCTAGAATCTCTGGTGCCTACAACGCATAAGTGGAACGATACATGCCGATTGTTCTGTATAGAGACCTTTGCCTGACGCCTTGTAACACACCTTTGTAAGAGTTTTTAGTGGATGGGTCAAAGTCCTACTGACAACACCGCGTAAAACCACAGTTATGGCGCTGCCGGCTGGAATGCTGCCGATGGCTAATTTGCCCGGCCACGGTTGCCATGTTGAACCGTTGTTAAGAGAATAATGGACATTGCAGATTCCCCTGGGTGGCGCATCGGTCAGCAAAACGTCGGTGGCTTCCGCCGTTCCAGCGTTGGCGATGCTAATGGTGAACGTTATGCAGCGGCACGGAGATGCGGTACATGGATATATTGTTTTCGTCAGTGAAAGCCGAGGGGTGGTAGTAGTCGCCGGGGCCGCCACCGTGGTTTGCAGCGTGGCGCTATTGTTTGAGGAGTTGGGGTCGGCGGTGGCGCTGCTGATTGTCGCGGTGTTGCTGATGCTCCCGGTCGCGGAGGGTACGACGACGCCGCGCAGAAACATGGTGGAAGACGCGCCGCTTGCCATAGTGCCCAGCGCTAAGCTGCCGTTCCACGTCTGCCATGACGCGCCGCTATTCGTGGAATATTCCGCGTTCGTGAGCGCGGGGGCCACATTATCGGCCAGCACGACGGTAGCCGCCGCGTTGGGGCCGCCGTTTCTCACGGTGAGCGTGTAAGCGAGCGTATCACCCGGACGCACCGTGCTCTGGTTGGCCTGCTTGGTGACGGACAGATCAGCCGAGGGCGGAACCGAAGGCGGAACCGGGGCCGCCACTGTGGTTTGCAGCGTGGCGCTGTTGTTGGAGGAGTTGGGGTCTGCGGTGGCGCTGTTGACGGTCGCGGTGTTGCTGATGCTCCCGGTCGCGGAGGACGCGACGACGCCGCGCAGGAATATTGTGGAAGACGCGCCGCTTGCCATAGTGCCCAGCGCTAAGCTGCCGTTCCACGGCTGCCATGACGCGCCGCTATTCGTGGAATATTCCGCGTTCGTGAGCGCAGGGGCCACATTATCGGCCAGCACGACGGAAGCCGCCGCGTTGGGGCCGCCGTTTCTCACAGTAAGCGTGTAAATGAGCGTATCACCCGGACGCACCGTGCTCTGGTTGGCCTGCTTGGTGACGGACAGATCAGCCGAGGGCGGAACCGAAGGCGGAATCGGAGGCGGAACCGGGGCCGCCACTGTGGTTTGCAGCGCGGCGCTGTTATTGGAGGAGTTAGGGTCGGCGGTGGCGCTGCTGACGGTCGCGGTGTTGCTGATGCTCCCGGTAGCGGAGGGTGCGACAACGCCGCGCAGGAGCGTAGCGGAAGATGTGCCGTTGGCCATCGTGCCCAGCGCCAGGCTGCCGTTCCACGGCTGCCATGACGCGCCGTTGTTAGTGGAATACTCCGCGTTCGTGAGCGCGGGGGCCACATTATCGGCCAGCACGACGGAAGCCGCCGCGTTGGGGCCGCCGTTTCTCACGGTAAGCGTGTAAATGAGCGTATCCCCCGGGCGCACCGTGCTCTGGTTTGCTTGCTTGGCAACGGACAGATCGGCGGACGGCGGTATCGGGGCCGCCATCGTGGTTTGCAGCGTGGCGCTGTTGTTGGAGGAGTTGGGGTCGGCGGTGGCGCTGCTGACTGTCGCGGTGTTGCTGATGCTTTCGGTAGCGGAGGACGCGACGACGCCGCGAAGGAGCGTAGCGGAGGCAGCGCCGCTTGCCATAGTGCCCAGCGCCAGGCTGCCGTTCCACGGCTGCCATGACGCGCCGTTGTTAGTGGAATACTCCGCGTTCGTGAGCGCGGGGGTCACATTATCGGCCAACACGACGGAAGCCGCCGCGTTGGGGCCGCCGTTTCTCACGGTGAGCGTGTAGATGAGCGTATCACCCGGGCGCACCGCGCTCTGGTTTGCCTGCTTGGCAACGGACAGATCAGCCGAGGGTTCAGCTGAGGTTGATATCGGAACTTCTACATATGAGCGTGTATTACCCGACATCGGATCGGGAGTGAAGCTGTCTACCCGTGCGAGATTGCCGACAGAGCCGGTGGCGGTTTGGGAAACAACGGCGCGCAGGAGTAGCGTGGACGAAGCGCCGTTCGCCATCGTGCCTATCGTAAAAGTGCCGCCCCACGGCTGCCATGACGCGCCGTTATCCGCGGAGTATTCCGCGTTAGTTAGCGTAAGCGGTACGTTGTCGGTCACTGTGACGCTGCGGGCTTCGCCGGGGCCCGAATTGGTCGTGGTGATGGTATAGATAATCGTTTCACCCGGTCTAACCGAGGTGCGGTTGGCCCGTTTGGTTATTCCCAGATTGGCGACAGAGTCCACAGGGAGGCTTGAAGTGCTGCTGTTATTACCGCTGTTCGGGTCAGCCGTAGAGGCGGCTACAGTCGCCGTATTGTCTATAGTGTCGCCGGCCGAAGGCGCGACGGTCCCCCGAAGCAGTACAAAGTAGTTTGTGTTGCTCGCCATTGCCTCTCGCCTGAACTCTCCGGTCCAGGTATTCCAGACCGTACCGCCGTCCGTGCTGTACTCCACATTTTGCAGCGAGGCCGGGACTTGGTCGGTGAGAACAATATTCCGGGCCAGACCCGGGCCGTTGTTGGTGATCGTGAGAACATAAGTTACACTATTGCCTATGGTAGCTATTTCTACCTCGGGCTCCTTTGTGACAGCGATGTCAGCCGGAACCTGAACAGGGCCGTTAAGTATGTCCTGACCTGTGATGTCTGCGCCGGACACCGTCGTATTGAGGGGATTTGGCGTAACGGCGTCCAACTGGTTGGCAGCCGGCGACGCGCTGGGGGCGAAGCTGATGGGAGGGGCGGCGGCAACTGCGGGGCCGCCTGCCTGAGCCTGTGAAAAATCGCCCGGACTGGGACCCGCAGTCGTTCCGTATGCCTCTACAATACGGTATGTGCCGTTAGGTACGTTGAGAAAAGTATAACGACCGTTTGCATCCGTTGTGACGGCAAGCATTGCGTTTGTAGCCGTATTCTGCAAAACGATAGGTACGCCGGAAATTCCTGGCATTGAGGGCGACGATACGCCTGTGCGCGCGTTGTCAAACAGCAGCGCACCTGATATGGTAGCCATACAATTTCCTCCTGATTAAACTATTTTTCCTCTATATATCGTTAAAGACTCCATATCTATTCGGAGTCTGTAAAATGGCGGAGAAGTCTCGGTTGCGATAAAGAGGTATAATACAGTATATTCTAAGAGTATGCTTCCGTTCCTAAGCGCTTCTAAGGAATTCATTCATCTGAAGACCGCCGCATCGTAATAAGAGATGGCAAATATGACAGAGTTTAGGTAACCGCTCTTCTTATTTTTCAAGCATGGTTTCGGCGTATTCCACGCCCAATCCATATGCGCCGCCGTGTTCTTTAATAATACTCATAACGCCGTCATAAGTGTCTTTATTGTTCCAGTCGCGCTGCCATTCCAGCATGACCTGCATCCAAGTAACAGGCTTGATTCCCGCTTGGGCCATACGCAGCACCGCCATGTCGTGTGCGTTCTTTGTAGCTCCGCCGCAGGCGTCGGTGACGACGTAGACGTCATAGCCATCCTGCTTCATACAAAGCGCTGGAAAAGCGACGCAGGCCTCCGTCCACAGCCCCGCCAGTATGATCGTTTTCCTGCCTGAACTCTCCACCGCCCTTTTCAGATTCTCATCCTCCCATGCGTTGATACTGGTACGGTCTATAGGCTGCGCGTTTGGATAAATCTGCTGTATTTTAGCGGCCATCAGCCCGGAAAAGCTCTTTGCCTCGACAGTAGTAAGAATACAGGGAACCTTAAACAGACCGGTTGCCTTAGCAAGCCCCGTCACGCTGTCCTCTACCATGCGCCTCGAAGCGCTTTCCACGCCAAAATACATCTGCGGTTCGTGGTCGATGATGACGGCTGCCGATTGTCCGGGGTCTAAAAGCGTTTCTGGATAGTTTCTCAAACAACTCAGTCCCTTTTGGATTTTAGACTTATTATGCTGTAGATTTCGAAGAATATGCGAAATGCGCTTAGACGTGCAGACCGTGAGCCATAAAAAGCGGGCCGCATCGCTGCGGCCCGCCAGCTTAAATCTATTATGCTTACTCTTCGGAAGCTCCCTCTGCGGCAGGTTCTTCAACCGCTGCTTCTTCAGCAACTTCCTCGGCGGCTGCTTCTACCACTTCTTCAGCGGCAGCTTCTTCGGCAACCTCTTCAACCGCTTCTCCCGCGGGCTCAACGGCAGGCGCTGCGGCCGCTTCAGCGGCGGCTACAGGCGCTTCGACCGCTTCCTCGGCCTCTTCGCTCATATCCAGCTCGATCTTCGGGAAGAAATCCGCGAGCGAAACCGTCGTCTTTTGGACAGGGGGAAGATCGACCTTCGGCTCCCTCGGCTCGCGGCCCGGACGGTCGCGGTGCTCACGCGGCTCGCGCTGTTCTCGCGGCTCGCGCTGCGCGCGCTCGGTACGCTCGGGCTTGGGCTGCTGCGGCTGCTCTTCGCGGACATCCTCGGCGGATTCCTGCTCGCCCTGCTCCTGAAGCTCCTCCAAGAGGACTTCCTTGCGCGAAAGGCTGATGCGCTTCGCTTCCGGGACGACCTCGAGCACCTTGGCCTTGATGATATCGCCGACCTTCAGCTCGTCTTCTACTTTGGCGATGCGCTTGGTTGCCACTTGAGATATATGTACGAGGCCGTCGATCGTCGGCTCAAGCGATACGAACGCGCCGAACGGCACTATGCGCACTACGCGGCCTTCGACGATAGAGCCGACCAGATATTTTTCGGCGGCCTTCGTCCAGGGCTTCGGCTGGAGCTGTTTGTAGCCGAGCGACACGCGCTCCTTTTCGGGATCGACGTTGAGGATCAGTACCTCGACCTCGTCGCCGATCTTTAAAATGTCGGCGGGCGATTTAACGCGGCCCCAGCCCATATCGGTGACGTGGATCAAGCCGTCGATGCCGCCGATATCGACAAACGCGCCGAAATCCGTCAAGCGGCGTACGATGCCCTTGATGCGCGAATCCTTAACGAGCGCGTTCCATTTTTCTTTCTTCGCGGCTTCGGCTTCCATAAGCAGGACGGCCTTGCGCGAGGCGACGATGCGCTTTTTTGTCTTGTCGATGTCGATGATCTTGAGCTTCATCTCCTGGCCGACGAACTCTTCCATCTTTTCGGTCTCGACGTATTTAAGCGCCAGCTGCGACGCGGGAATAAACGCGCGCACGCCGTTGATAGTGGCGATTACGCCGCTCTTTACGACTTCCTTGCCGACGGCGTCGTAGACCTTGTCGGTATTGGCCGCTTCGAGAAACTCGTCCCACGCCTTGCGGCTCTCGATGCTCTTGCGCGAAAGCAGCACGTTGCCCTCGCCGTCGTTAACCTTGATGACCTCGACTGTAATCGGGTCGCCAATGTTCAGCTCGGCCTTCGGGTCGAAATCCGGGTCGGAGGAAAGCTCGCGCTTTGGTATAAAGCCGTCGGACTTATAGCCGATATTTACGCAAACTTCGTCGTCGCTGATCTGAACGATGGAGCCTTGCAGGACTTGTCCGTTGCGAATGCGGACCATAGTCTTTTCATAGGCTTCCATTAGGTTCGAATCGACTGCCTCCGAATCCTTTCCGTCGTCTTTGGAAACCTCGGGGGCCTCCGGCGCGGCCGACGCAACTTCCTCGGCTGCTGTTTCGACCGTTTCCGTTTCGGCGGTCGTGGCTTCAGCCTCGGTTTGCTCCATTTCGGCAGCGTTGTTTTCGAACTCGCTCATTCTAGTTACTACCTCCCTAATCATCCAGTCCGGCGTTGAAGCGCCCGCGACCACACCTATTATATCACTCGATGCTATTTTTTCAATAGGCAGTTCGACAGTATTTTCAATCCATATGGCATTTTTACATATGCTTTTACAAATATCAACCAGCTTCCGCGTGTTTGAGCTGTGTTTACCGCCAATTACAACAACATAATCCGAGGCGGCGGCAATCTCGTAAGCTTCCTTCTGACGTTTCTCCGTCGTTTCGCAAATCGTTTGAAAGACGCGCGCTTCGGCGGCGCGGGCGCGGATGATATCGGCGATTTTCGCGTAAGCGTCGGGCGAAAACGTGGTCTGCGCGACGACGCTCACGGCATCGAAGGGGCCGAGGCGCTCCGCTTCCTCCGGCGTGGAGACGATATGCGCGCTGTTCCCGCACCAGCCGTTTATACCTGTAACCTCCGGATGTACGCTCTTCCCGGCGATGACGATCACGTCCCCCCGCTCATGGCGCTCGTGGACGATCTCGTGGATGCGCTTTACGAAAGGGCACGTCGCGTCGATAAGCTCCAGCCCCATTTCGGCGGCCTGCTCATATACGGCCTTGGCGACGCCGTGCGAACGGATGACGACCGCGGAACCCGGCGCAGCCTCGCTGAGCGATTCGATTGGCGCCGCGCCGCGCGCGCGCAAATCGTCCACAGCGGCTTTGTTGTGGATGATCTCGCCCAGCGTATAGACTGTATTTTCCACCTTCAGGCGGCTTTCCACGGCCGCGACCGCGCGCTCGACGCCGAAGCAGTAGCCCTTATGTCTTGCGATTATCAGCTTCTTCATCGAGCTTAACCTCCGGGATATAGCCTGTTAAGCTGAATACGGCCAGGCGCATCCGCTCGGCGGCGTCTTCGAGCGAAGCGCCCTTTTCGCGCTTTTCGAGCAGGATCGGGTCGCCCACGGCGACCAGCACGCGCTCGCGCTTATAGCTGCGCGGATAGATATAGATGGGCACGACGGGCTTGCCCGAGCGCTCGGCTAAAAGCGCCGCGCCCTTCTGGAACGGCAGCACCGCGCCCGTGCGGTTGCGCGTGCCCTCGGGGAACATGCCCATGACCTTGCCGCCGGATAAGATCTTGAGCGAGTTTTTGATGCTGCCGACGTCGCCCGCGCCGCGGTTGACGGGGAAGGCGAACAGCCCGAAGCGGAAAAATACGTTCGCGATAGGGTTCTTAAAAAGGCTCGATTTGGCCATATAGTGAATGTAGCGGGGGGAGATGATTGCGAGCAGGATCGGATCCCACGCCGAAACGTGGTTGCATACGAAAATCGCGCCGCCCTCGATATTGAGCGCTTGACGGTTCCAGATGCGCGGACGCCAAACCAGCCAGAATATCCAGCCGAAGAGCAGTTTAGCGATCACATAAATCATAAGAGCATCTCCAATACTCTTTCCGCCGCCTCGTCGATCGTGAGGCGGGTGGTATCGATCAAAACAGCGTCCTCCGCCTGCTTCAGCGGCGCGAACGCGCGATTGGCGTCCTGTTCGTCGCGCGCGCGTATAGACGCCTCGATATTTTCAAGCGTTTCGCCCGCGAGCTTGCCGGTCTGCTCCAGCTCCAGCCAGCGCCGCTTCGCGCGCTCTTCCGGCGTGGCCGTCAAAAAGAATTTATGCTTCGCGCCGGGCAGAACGAACGTGCCGATATCGCGGCCGTCCATGACGACGCTCTGCTCGGAGGCGATCCTGCGCTGCAATTCCACCATCGCGATCCGAACGCACGGATGCTTCGAGATATCCGACGCGGCCTTTGAAATCGCGTGTTCGCGGATATAGGCCGTCACGTCCTCGCCGCTTTCGAACATGCGCTGCGCGCCGTCCATATATTGTACGCGGACATCCGTCGTTTCAAGCATCTTTTGCACCGCCGCCTCGTCCTCGACGGGGACGCCCTCTTTCAGCGCCTTGTAAGCGACGGTGCGGTACATAGCGCCCGTATCGAGATACAGGATATCGAGCGCTTTTGCGACGCGCTTGGCGATGGTGCTCTTGCCCGCGCCCGCGGGCCCGTCGATCGCGATGGTGTACATTTATGTCTCCTTTATATCGCCCTATGCCCCAGCCCCACGGCGACCTCGTTCAGATGCAGCAGCCCCACGCCGAAGAACACGGCGACGGCGACGTGCTGCTCAGAGCGGACGACGCCGATCTTGCCGCCGATATTGAAGCCGAGGGCCTTAGAGGATATCTGCGCCGCCGCTTCGCGCGCGGCCCCGGCGACGGCCCCTTCCTCGTGGTGCGTCTCGCCGATTAGCCCCTCGCGCTTGGCGGCGACGACCGTGCGCTCGATGAGCTTCATGATCGAGGCCGTGTATTCGCCGCCGAAATCGACGGCGGCGCACTGCAATCCCTCGCGGGAAAACGAGCTTTTAAGCCCGGTTTCTTCCTCGCGGGTCGCGCTCAGCGCCATCGTCAGCGCCGCGCGCGCGGTCGATTTGCTGGATTCCATCTTTACAGGATTCTCGTTTTCCAATCCTCATGGGGCTTCGCCCCATGAGGATTATTATTTATTTTTATTGTGCTGCGGGGC